>FLNY01003784.1_pt1 | contig 28253 bp, 26 predicted proteins | sample 1140381 | NCBI WGS metagenome assembly FLNY01 (sample SAMEA3878172, study PRJEB12797) | bioreactor metagenome | biome: Moose rumen | place: Sweden | collected 2011-10 | reverse complement strand
GAACGTGCCACGACGTCGCTCTTCACGCACGCGCGTACAATATTATATATGTCTTCGTTGGAATAAAGTTCGTTGGAGCGGACATCGACGGTGAAGGTGCAGGTGTCGGGGACGACGTTGTGCTGTGTGCCGGCGTTGATGATGGTGGTGGTCAGCTTTACGGGCCCCAGGAGCGAGGAGACGCGGTCGAGGCTGAGGGCACGCAGGGCGCTGATGTCGTCGAGGGCACGGTAGATGGCATTGATGCCTTCGTCGCGGGCGGCATGGCCGGCACGGCCGTGTGCCGTGCAGTCGAGCACCATCAGGCCCCGTTCGGCCACTGCCGGCTGCATACCTGTAGGTTCGCCCACGAGGGCCACGTCGATGTGTGGCAGATGAGGGATGAGGCGCGTCAGGCCGTCGGTGCCCGAGACTTCTTCCTCGGCCGTGCAAGCCAGCACAAGGTTATAGCATCGCGAGCGTGCGGAGAGCGTACGGAATGCCTGGATGAGGCTTACGAGCGAGGCGCCGTCGTCGTTGGAGCCTAAGCCGTAGAGGCGTTCGCCCTCAAGGGTGGGAGTGAATGGCTCTCGTGTCCAGGCGCTTACGGGCCGCACGGTGTCGATATGTGCACACAATAGCAGCGTCGGCCGGGCGACGTCGTAGTCTGGTGCCACGGCCCATACGTTGTTGGCTTCGCGCCGGGCGTCAACGCCACGGCTGCTGAGGAAGGCCTGGACGATGTCGGCGGCTGCAGCCTCGGAGCGGCTCGTCCGCGGCGTGGAGATGAGCTGCATCAGCAGGTCGAGGGCTTCGGTTGTCAAGAGGGCAAAGTCGGTCATGTTTGTATCGCGATGGGATAATGTTTAAAATAGCTTTGCAAAAATAAGCTAAATCTTTTATTTTTGAGACTATAGCGCGATTTTTCGGCATATTTGGAAGCGTTAACATAAAAAAGTTGGCTTTCGGCAGCTAAAAATATAAAGTTTTTGCTATCTTTGCGCTCGTAATCAAAAGAAAGGAATGCATGCTATGCTGAACAAAGCTTCACTGGCTCTGCTCATTCACGAGCAGGCTAAAGTTTATGGTGAGAAAACCGCTCTGAGCTATCGCGACTACGAGACGTCGACGTGGAAGACGATTTCGTGGCGGCAGTTCTCTGACATCGTTGCTTGCGTATCAAATGCCTTGTTGGAGCTGGGCGTGGGTGAGCAGGAGAACATAGGCGTGTTTACCCAGAACAAGCCTGAGGGCGTCTGTGTGGATTTCGGTGCTTACGGCATACGTGCCGTTTCCATTCCTTTTTATGCTACGAGCAGCGAGGCTCAGGTGCAATATATGATCAACGATGCCTCAGTGCGTTTCGTCTTCGTGGGCGAGCAATGCCAGTATGATACTGCTTTCCGTGTGCTGAAGATGTGCCCCACGCTGGAGCGCCTCGTCATCTTTGACAAGACGGTGGCAAAGAATCCGCAGGACCAAGTGTCGATGTACTGGGATGAGTTCCTCGTCTTGGGCTCAAAGCTGCAGCATGCCGAGGAGGTGGCGCGTCGCGCCGCTGCCGTGGAACCCGACGATCTGGTGAATATCCTCTACACGAGTGGCACGACGGGCGTCTCGAAAGGTGTTACGCTGACCTATCGGATGTACACGGCAGCCATTCCTGCCAACGACAAGGTCATGGACCTCTCGGAGGACGATGTCATCATGTGCTTCCTGCCATTTACGCACGTCTTTGAGCGGGCCTGGAGCTACTGGTGCCTGTCGAGAGGGTGCCACCTGGCTATCAACCTGCGGCCTCAGGATATCCTGATGACGCTGCGCGAGGTGCACCCCACGTGTATGGCCGCCGTGCCCCGCTTCTGGGAGAAAGTGTATGCCGGCGTGCAGGAGAAAATAGCTTCCAGCAGCGCCGTGCAGCGTAAGCTGATGCTTGAAGCCCTGGCTGTGGGTAAGAAATACAACGTGGACTACAAGCTGAAAGGCCTGCAGCCGCCGCTGCCGCTCAGGCTGAGGTATAAGTTCTATGAAAAGACAATCATAGCGCTGCTCAAGAAGACTCTCGGCCTCGAGAACGCCAACTTCTTCCCGACGGCAGGCTCGTTCATCCCGCCGGCCATCGAGGAGTTCGTGCACTCGTGCGGAATAAAGATGACGGCCGGCTACGGCATGACGGAGACTACGGCCACCGTATCGTGCGACTGGCACCATGCGCCTGTGAGCATCGGCTCTGTGGGGCGTGTGCTCGACGGCATAGAGATTTCGTTTGGCGGGAACAATGAGATACTTCTGCGTGGAGACACCATCTCGAAGCAGTACTATCGCAAGGCAGAGATAACAGCTGCAGCCTACGACAAGGACGGATGGTTCCACACGGGCGACTGCGGCTATCTCAAGGATGGTGAGCTCTATCTCACCGAACGCATCAAGGACCTCTTCAAGACCAGCAACGGCAAATATATCTCGCCGCAGGCCTTGGAGTCGAAATTTGTCGTGGACCGCTATATCGACGAGGTGGCGATCATAGCCGACGAGCATAAGTTCGTCTCCGCGCTCGTCATCCCCGACTATAACCTGCTTGAGAATTGGGCGCGCGAGAATGCTATTGCCTTCGACAGCCGCGAGCAGCTCTGCGCTAACCCCATCGTCAACAAGATGGTCATGGACCGCATCGCCACCCTCCAGCAGGAGTTTGCACACTACGAGCAGGTCAAGCGTATTACGCTGTTGCCCGAGCCGTTCTCGATGGAACGCGGCGAGCTCACGAATACGCTGAAGATCAAGCGCCCCGTGATAGCCCAGAACTATAAGGCGCAGATTGATGCGATGTATATTGATTAGGGATTAGAGATTAGAGATGATAACACAGGAACAACTTAAGGAGATACAAGAGCGCACGGAAGCGCTATATAAATACCTCGACATACCCCGCAAACAGATGGAGTATGAGGAGGAACAGATTCGCACGCAGGCTCCCGATTTCTGGGACGACGCCAAGCGTGCCGAGGAGCAGATGAAGAAAGTCAAGGGCCTCGAGAAATGGATTAAGGGCTATGGGGAAGTGCGCACGCTCGCCGATGAACTGGCCACGGCCTTCGAGTTCTACAAAGAGGAACTCGTGACAGAAGAGGAAGTGGACGACCTCTACGCCAAGGCCGTCGATTCCATCGAGGCGCTGGAGTTGCGTAATATGCTGCAGCAGGAGGAAGATCCTATGGATGCCGTGCTGAAGATCAATTCAGGAGCCGGCGGCACCGAGGCTCAGGACTGGGCCCAGATGCTTATGCGTATGTACATGCGCTGGGCCGAGCAGAACGGCTACAAGCTTACTATCGCCAACCTGCAGGACGGCGACGAGGCCGGCATCAAGACCGTCACGATGCAAATCGAGGGCGAGTATGCCTACGGCTACCTCAAGAGCGAGAGCGGCGTGCACCGCCTCGTGCGCGTCTCGCCTTACAACGCCCAGGGCAAGCGTATGACCAGCTTCGCCAGCGTCTTCGTGACGCCGCTCGTCGACGACACCATAGAGGTTTACGTCGACCCGGCACGCGTCTCTTGGGACACGTTCCGCAGCAGTGGCGCCGGCGGGCAGAACGTCAACAAGGTGGAGACCGGCGTCAGACTGCGATATATGTATCGAGACCCTGACACGGGCGAGGAGGAAGAAATCCTCATCGAGAACACCGAGAGCCGCAAGCAACTCGAGAACCGCGAGAACGCCATGCGACTGCTGAAATCTCAACTCTACGACCGTGCCATGCAGAAACGGCGCGAGGCGCAAGCCAAGATTGAGGCTGGCAAGAAGAAGATAGAGTGGGGCTCGCAGATACGCTCCTACGTCTTCGACGACCGCCGCGTGAAAGACCATCGCACCGGCTTCCAGACATCTGACGTAGGCGCCGTCATGGATGGAAAGATTGACGGCTTCATAAAGGCCTACCTGATGGAGTTCGGCGGAGAAGAATAACTACGGAACCGTTTATATTTCAACCTAAATAATAACCACTATGAGTAAAACAAAGAAAGAGCTGCGTGCTAAGAAAAAGGCCGCACGCGAAGAGCGGCAGGCTAAACGAGTCATTCAATGGATCATCTGCGGTCTCGTCATTCTGTTCTTGATCTGTTTTATCGGCTGGGCTTTCTTATCTTAACCTGCCGATAGGCATTCCGGATGAAGTGTTATGGCTCTTGAGATTGAGCGTAAGTTCCTGGTCAAAGGCGACGCCTACAAGGATGTCGCCTTTGGCCATAGTGCTATCATGCAGGGATACATCTGCGGACATCCTACGGTGCGCATCCGCGTCCGCGACGACCGTGGCTTCCTGACGGTCAAAGGCGGCAGCAACGATGGCGGGCTCTCGCGCTATGAGTTTGAGACAGAAGTGCCGCTGGAGGATGCCCTCTCGATGATGCGCTTGTGCCAAAAAGGTGTCGTAGAGAAAACACGCTGGCTCGTGAAAGCTGACGATGGTCACGTCGTCGAAGTCGATGAGTTCCATGGCGACAACGAGGGGCTCGTAGTAGCCGAGATAGAACTCGGCAGCACAGATGAGCCGTTTTCGAAGCCCGCCTTCCTCGCCCGGGAGGTTACCGGCGTCAGACGGTATTACAACTCTCACCTCCGCACATATCCATACGTGCTATGGAACTCTGAGGAAAAAGACGGCAGCCTTTGACAGCGCTCATTGTCTTATATAACGGTAGGCGATAGCCTGATTCTCGTATATCTAAGGGCGTTACAAACTAATATCTGATTATTCTGATTACTCTGACTAATTAGTTGATAGAAAAAAGGGGCTGCGTCAGCCAAATGACTGACGCAGCCCCTTTTTCTGTTGTAAATTCGTCTTAGTCGAGGAGGTTGTTGCGGGCCTCAGCAATCTGATCCTTGGCATCTTCGAGCTGATCCTTGAGCTCGGCAACAGTGACGGCATTGATCGTCGTGAGCGGGTCGAAGGCCTCGGCAACGGGAATGACTTCGGGGTCATACTCGGTGAGGCGGTTCAGGGCATCCTGGATGAGGATTACGCGCAGCGAGACGTTGGAGGCGGCATTGTCGTCGAAAGCGGTCAGGAACTTGTCGGTGTTCTGTGAGATGACATAAAGCTGCTCAACGAGAGCCGTAGAAGCAATCTGCCAGAAGAAGTTAATGCGGCCGTTCTCGTCCATGGCCTTGTAGAGGTCAGACGAAGCTTCGTAGATGTCTGCTGTGTTCTCAAGAGCTTCGAAAGATCTCAGCGAGTCGGCTGTCTCAGTGGTGGCTGCCTGCTTGTTTCCGCCGCATGAAGCGACGATGATGGTAGCAAAAGCTACAGCGAAAAACTTAACTTTTTACGCGGACGGTTAAAAAGGATTAAATGCCCTAATTTATGTAAAAATATTGAGCTATAGAATGAAAAACAAAGTTTTTCACCCCGTTTTTCCATGCTTTGCGCAACATTAATCGCCGCTGCTTGAACAGACGCTCATGATGAACGGCTTCTCGCAGCACTCTGTAGTCTGGAACACATAGCCGGCAGCCGCTGCCGTCGCCAGCACTGTGGGTAACTCGTCAACCAGCCCCGTGCCGGTAAGCTTGAGGTAAGCTTCTTTTTGCGTCCACAGCCTTATGAAAGCGCGGCGAGGCTCGCTGGCGGCAAGGATTGTAGCCGTCTCGGCCTCGTTCATCGTGCGCTCGAGCAGCGCGGGTGAGAAAGAGCGCAGGCTCTCTACGTCGATGCCTACAGGCTCCGTTGCCACGATGCAGGCTGCTGCTTCGCGGCAATGGCTGAGGCTGAAATATATGTCGGGGTGGCCGGTTAAGTAGGGCTTGCCGTGCTCGCCGAATGCAAACTCCGGGGCTTCATCTATGCCAAATAGCTCGTGCAGACCTTGGCGCAGCAGCAGATAGGCGGCTGCTCCGGCGCGACGGCTCCGCTCCTGCCGGAAGCGCAGCAGGTACTGCCTGCGCTGTTCGCTCAGTTGGCTGAAAGCCCGTTCCAAGTCCAAATCTTCAAGGCGTGCGTTAACGTATACCTTTTTCATACTTAATATCTTACGCTATGGCTTTGTCAATACTCTCATATATCAGTTTGCATCGGTCTGCTCACCCGTATGTATCGGCCTGTTCACCCGTATGTGTTGGCTTATGCACCCGCATATAATAGCCTATGCACCCGCATGTGTGACGCTTTACGCCCGCTTGGCCTGGCTCATTGGTGAGTCACTCCTATGCATGTGTTTGCCTGCCCTGGCATCAACTTCAGTGCAAAGGTACAAATTTCCAGCGAATCAAAGCTCCCGCGCGTACTTTTTTTATATGTGTGTCGCTCTTCACTGTCTAATTAGTTGACTTAGGAGAACGTTTCTCAACTCTCAAGGCTTTCGGGGAAATGGATTAGAGATTAGGGATTGAGACCCACCCCCAACCCCTCCCTCAAGAGGGCGGGGAGAAAGGCTTAAGGGTTTCGGTAAAAAGGCTTCTTCAGACTCGCTTCGCTCGAAGAAGCGTCGCAAGCGCCGAGCGAAGGGTTTCGGCTGGGAGGCTTAAGGAAGTCTTAAAGTTAAAGTATTACTTTAAGTGCTAACTATCGGAGAAGACAGCATTTTAAAACTTTTTTAAAAATAATTACGAAAAAGTTTGCATGGTCAAAATAAATGTTATACTTTTGCGGCATGGGAACGGAATTGTACCACATTCCAGTGCTACTAAGCGCCTCAGTGGAGGGCTTGAAAATCCGGCAAGATGGCACGTATGTGGACGTGACGTTGGGCGGCGGAGGCCACAGCAGGCAGATCCTGAATCAACTGGGCCCGAAAGGACGCCTCTTCAGCTTCGACCAAGACGCTGACGCTATCGCCCGTTGCGCCCGAGAGCGCGACGACGTCGGTTTGGGAGAGCGATGGACGCTTATCCGCTCTAATTTCCGTTACCTTAAGAACTGGATGCGCTACTACGGCGTCGAAGCTATTGATGGCTTATTAGCAGACTTGGGTGTTTCGAGCCACCATTTCGATGACGGTAGTCGCGGTTTCAGCTTTCGCAGCGATGCTCCCCTGGACATGCGAATGAACCAGCAGGGAGGTCTCACGGCGGCTGATGTGCTGCAAACGTATGGAGTAGAACAGCTCACAAGCCTCTTCCGTCTCTATGGCGAGCTCCGGCAAGCTCGTCGGTTGGCGGAAACCGTCGTAAAGACACGCGAGAGACAGGCAATCACCACTACGGGTCAGCTCGCAGAGCTCTTCCGCCCGATTCTCGGGCGCGAGCACGAGAAAAAAGACCTGGCACGTGCTTTTCAGGCATTGCGTATCGAGGTGAACCACGAGATGGACGCCCTCAGCGCCATGCTTCAGGCTGCAACAGATATGTTGCGCCCGGGAGGCCGGCTGGTGGTTATCTCCTACCACTCGCTCGAAGATCGTCTGGTCAAGAACGTGATGAAGTCTGGCTCAGTAGATGGCACAGCGACACAGGATGCCATCTTCGGCCATGCTCTCTCGCCCCTGCGGCCCGTAGGCAAGCCCATCACGCCTGGCAGCGACGAGCTTGAAACCAATCCACGAAGCAGAAGCGCCAAGCTAAGAGTAGCAGAGCGCTTGGTTGTCTGAGCAGACGGCGACTGATGTCTGGCCCAGACGGTGCGAGACGTATGCGGAACGAAAGTGTCGTAGATTAAGGAGTAGAAGGCACCGGCATCCGCTACGAACAACTAATTTTTTTGAGTCAGGTGGGTTCTGCAAAAGAGGGCACACCCTAATAGTGACATTACATGAAGACAGACCGCAACGAACCAGCTGACGGCCGCGACCTCGTCACAGACGAGAATAGCGGCATGAAAGCTACAACTGAGGCCGGCGCCGACGTTGTCGGCGGCGAGGCTGACGTCTCCGAGGCTATAAGCTTCGAACTGCCCCTCGACGATATTCCCGAAGCCACTCTCGACGAGGCTGCGGACGAAGCATCGGCCGAGGACGAGTCGCGCTCTGGATGGCGCCTCTTCTCGGCTGAGGATCTGCCTCAAGTGTCGCTGCGCGAGATTCTCGGTGGCGACTATCTTATCGGCAGTTTCCTCCGACGCCAGATTTGGTTCATCCTCTTCCTGGTAGTGCTCACCTTCTTCTATATCACCAATCGCTATGCCTCGCAGCAGGAAATCCTCGAGGAAGAGGCCTTGCGAAAGGAACTGATAGAGAAAAAGAACTACGCCCTGACACAGTATGCTGAACTGACGATGCGCACTCGTCAGAGCAGTCTCGAGCGCCTGCTCAAGAATTTCGGCGACAGCACGCTGCTCTCTGCTAAAGAACCACCCTACATTATCTACAAGCAACACTGAACCGTCGGTCGCTGACAGACCTCCCTGCACATGAATTTCGACAGCAAACGAATCATACCGCGCTACCTCTTCGTAATCATACTGATGACGCTGGCAGGCCTTGCCATCATCAGTAAGGCTGCGTATGAGATGTTTTTCCGCGGCAAGTACTGGGAGACGGTGCGCGAGCGCATGGCCACGCAACAGAAGGATATTCCGGCCGTGCGCGGCAACATCTATTCGGCCGACGGGCAGCTGATGGTAGGTTCCATGCCAGTGTACACGCTGCGCATGGACTTCGTCGTCAAGGACCCTAACGACAGCATTGCCGAGCGCAAGCTGCAGGTATGGCGCGACAGCACCTTCGCTGCCGACCTCGACAGCTTCTGCATTGGCCTCAACCACCTGTTCCCCGAGATCAGCGTGGCAGAGTTCCGCAGCAAACTGCTCGAGGGCAAACGTCGCGGACGGCGTAACCTGGCCATCAAGCACAACGTCTCCTACATTAAATATAAAGAGAGTCTGCACCTGCCTTATGCACGCCACGGGCGCATCAAGACCGGCTTCTATGCCGAGGAGATACCCCAGCGGCAGAAACCTTACGGGAATATGGCCACGCGTACGCTCGGCTCGCTGATGACCACCAACGACTCGGCCCGCAATGGGCTCGAGTTGGCTTACGACAGCATCCTGCGAGGCATCAACGGAAAGATGCACCGCGAGAAAGTGCGCCGCCAATGGCTCGACAAGACCGACGTGGAGCCTGTCAACGGCCTCGACCTGATTACCACCATCGACGTGGGCATGCAGGATGCCGCCGAGAAAATCCTCGAGCGTAAGCTCAAGGAGATTAATGCCGAGATAGGCGTCGTAGTGCTTATGGAAGTGCAGACGGGAGACATAAAAGCCATAGTAAACCTTACGCGCCTGGCTCCGGGCGTCTATGCCGAGGTCAAGAACAACGCTATCACCGACCTCTGGGAGCCGGGCTCGACATTCAAGACCGCCTCTATGATGGTCGCTCTCGAGGACGGCATGGTCAAGCGCGGCGACATGGTCGACGTGGGCAACGGACAGTGGCTCATGCACGGCCGCGTGATGAAAGACCACAACTGGCGTAAAGGCGGCTACGGCCGCGCCATCTCTGTCGACGAGTGCCTTATGTTCTCGTCGAACGTGGGCGTGAGTCGCATTATCGACGAGCACTACCACGACCATCCCGAACGCTACGTCGACGGCCTCTACCGTGAGGGCGTAGGCGTGCCCTTCGATTTACCCTTCCCTGGAGCCGGCAAGCCCTACGTGCGCCGGCCTAAGCCCGATGGCTCCAACTGGAGCAAGACGGCGCTTCCCTGGATGAGTATTGGTTACGAAACTCAGATTCCCCCGATATATACAGTGGCGTTTTACAATGCCATAGCCAACAACGGCCGCATGGTGCAGCCGCGTTTCGTGCGCGAGATACGTCGCGACGGACAGACACTGAAGGAATTCCCCGTTGTCACCGTCAAGGAGCGTATCTGCAAGCCCAGCACGTTGCGCGACATCCACCAGATTCTCGAGCGAGTCGTCAATGACCCCACCGGCCTGGGCAAGAAAGCAGGCTGCAAGCAGTTTAAGGTATGCGGCAAGACCGGAACGGCTCAGGTGGCCGACGAGCACGGCAGCTACCATGGCTCGCCAGCTCGCTACATGGTGAGCTTCGCCGGCTTCTACCCCAGCGAGGCACCCAAATACTCGTGTGTGGTCTGCATCAAGAAGAGCGGACTGCCGGCATCCGGAGGCGGACAGGCCGGACCGGTCTTTAGCGAGCTGGCGCAGTTCGTAATGGCCAAGGGCGTCTTCCGCGAAGCGTCGGAGGCAGCCGACAGCACATCGGTCTTCGAGCAACCTAAGGGCGCCAGGATTCCTCAGACGGAGAAAGGCATCGTGCCCGATGTGCGAGGCCTGGGCCTGCGCGATGCCGTGCGGCTGCTTGAGGCTCAAGGCCTCAGCGTCCGAGTGGGCGGGCAAGGGCGTGTCAAGAGCCAGAGCATAGCCCCCGGCAACAAAGCCCTGAAGGGGCAGACCATCAGCCTGCAGCTATCGACGAAAGAGTGATCAGGAACACTACAAGAACAGATTAAACAAATACTACTATGATACTCTCAGAAATCCTTTCAGCCATCAAGCCCCTCCAGGTGATTGGAGCCGTGGACATCGACATAACGGATATACAGATAGATTCGCGTAAGATAGGAGCTGGCGCGATGTTCGTTGCCGTGGCCGGTACGCAGGTCAACGGTCATACGTTCATCCCTAAGGCTCTTGAACTTGGTGCGGCGGCCGTTGTGTGCCAAACGTTGCCGGACCAGCGCGTGGAAAACGTGACTTATATTCAGGTGGCTGACAGCGAAGCTGCTGTAGGACCCCTGGCACACGCCTTCTTCGGCAGTCCTACGACCAAACTCGACCTCATAGGCGTCACAGGCACCAACGGCAAGACGACTATTGCCACTCTGCTTTACAAACTCTTCCGTCGCTTTGGATACAAATGCGGACTTGTCTCCACCGTATGCAACTATATCGATGACGAGGCTATTCCCACGAGTCATACTACCCCCGACCCTATTACGCTAAACCGGCTGCTCGGGCGAATGGCAGATGAGGGCTGCCGATATGCTTTCATGGAAGTGAGCTCGCACAGCGTCGTGCAGCACCGCATCGGAGGACTCATCTTCAAGGGCGGCATCTTCACTAACCTCACCCGCGACCACCTCGACTATCACAAGACTTTCGAGGCCTATCGCGATGCCAAGAAAGGATTCTTCGACCTCCTGCCCAAAGGCGCTTTTGCCGTCACCAATGCCGACGACAAGAACGGGCTTTTCATGACGCAGAACACGCAGGCCGACGTTCGAACGTATTCGGTGCGCGGCGTAGCCGACTTCCATGCCCGCATACTCGAGGAGAGCTTCGAGGGAATGACACTCAATGTCTGCGGCCGCGAGGTCTGTGTTCAGTTCATCGGGCGCTTCAACGTGTCAAACCTGCTGGCCGTCTATGGCGCAGCCGTCTGTATGGGCAAGAGCGCTGAGGACGTCCTGATAGGTCTGAGCTCATTGAAACCTGTCAACGGCCGCTTCGAGACGATTCGCTCGCGCCAGGGCGTAACCGCCATCGTCGACTACGCTCATACGCCCGACGCCCTCGACAATGTCCTCGCTACCATCAACGAGATACTGCGCAAGCCTGGGCAGTGCATTACCGTCTGCGGAGCCGGCGGCAACCGCGACAAAGGCAAGCGCCCGCTGATGGCACAGTCGGCCGTCAGAGCTTCGGACCGCGTCATTATCACTTCCGACAATCCTCGTTTCGAGGAGCCGCAGGCTATCATCGATGACATGCTCGCAGGAATAACTACGGCCGAGGATAAGCGTAAGGTAATCAGTATCGTAGACCGCCGCGAGGCTATCCGCACAGCCTGCATGATGGCCCAGCCCGGCGATGTTATCCTCATTGCCGGTAAAGGCCACGAGGACTATCAGGAGGTGCAGGGCGTGAAACATCACTTCGACGATCATGAGGTAGTCCGCGAAGCCTTCGGACTCTGATATTTTCCATATATTTTTTCACTTTTCATTTTTCATTTTTCATTTTTCATTTTTCACTTTTCACTTTTCATTTTTCACTTTTCACTATTTATAACTCCATGCTGTACTATCTCTTCCGTTACCTCAATGAATTTGGGATTCCAGGTTCCCACATGTGGAGCTATATCTCGTTCCGTGCCATCTTGACCTTAGTCCTCTCGTTGATGATTTCAGCTTGGTTTGGAGAGTGGTTCATCAAGTTTATGAAGCGCCGCAATCTGAGCGAACAGCAGCGCGACGCCAGCATTGATCCGTATGGAGTAGAGAAAAAAGGTGTGCCCACGATGGGCGGAATCATAATAATCGTCGCTACGGTGGTGCCGGCTCTCCTGTTTGGGCGTCTGCGCAATATCTATATGCTACTGATGCTCGGCACGACACTGTGGCTGGGCGCCTTGGGCTTCTTGGACGATTACACCAAGATGACGCGCAGCAAGGATGGCATACGGCCCATCGTGAAGCTGGCCGGACAAGCAGTGCTGGGCTTTGTCGTAGGCCTCGTGCTATGGCTCAGCCCAGATGCCGTCATTCGGGAGAACGTGACTATTCAGAAGCAGGACGGCGTGGAGATAGTACACAAAAGTGAGCCCGTAAAGAGTACTCTTACAACCATTCCTTTCGTCAAGAACAACAACCTCAGCTACACTGAGGCGTGCTCGTGGCTTGGCAGTTATAAGAGTGCCGCTGGATGGGTGCTGTTTGTCTTAGTCACAATATTCATCGTCATGGCAGTCAGCAACGGTGCCAACATGAACGATGGCATGGACGGGATGTGTGCCGGCAACTCAGCTATCATGTGTTTTGCCCTGGCAATATTGGCGTACGTCTCGTCGCATACAGAGTTTGCAGCGTATCTTAACATCATGTATATTCCAGGCTCAGAGGAACTTGTTGTGTTCCTTATGGCCTTTGTGGGGGCGCTCATTGGTTTCCTCTGGTACAATGCTTATCCGGCTCAGGTCTTCATGGGCGACACAGGTTCGTTGGCCATCGGAGGCATCATAGCCGTGACAGCCATTATAATTCACAAGGAACTGCTGCTGCCGCTCATCTGCTTCATCTTCTTCATCGAGAGCGTGAGCGTGCTGGCTCAGACTAATTATGCCCGCTATGGCAACCGCAAGGGCCTGAAGCTGCGTGTGTTCAAGCGCGCACCTATTCATGATGCCTTCCGCGTGCGCCCCGAGCAGATTCCGGCAGACTTCAAGATACTGTTCAACTGGCCTAAGGGCTGCTGGTTAGAGTCAAAGGTTACGACCCGCTTCTGGATCGTTTCTATTATGATGTGCGCCCTCGCAATAGTGACATTAAAGATAAGGTAACAATGAAAAGAATCGTAATACTGGGAGCCGCAGAAAGCGGCGTCGGAGCTGCCGTCCTCGCCAAGAAGGAGGGCTTCGACGTCTTCGTGACGGATATGGGCTCCATCAAGCCCCACTACAAGCAGATGCTCGACGAGCGTGGCATAGCATGGGAAGAAGGCCGCCACACCGAAGCGCTCGTGCTCAATGCCGACGAGATAATCAAGAGTCCGGGAATCCCTGACACGGCGCCGATGGTCGTGAAGGTAAAGGCCGCCGGAATACCAATCATCTCAGAGATTGAGTTTGCGGGACGTTACACGAAGTCACAGATGATCTGCATCACGGGCTCCAACGGCAAGACCACGACAACCAGCCTCATCTACCATATCTTCAAGAGCGCTGGCTACGACGTCGGACTTGCTGGCAACATCGGACGCTCGCTGGCGCTGCAACTGGCTGAGGAACCTCATGAATACTACGTCATCGAGCTCTCCAGCTTCCAGCTCGACAATATGTATGACTTCCGGGCCAACATCGCCATCCTCTTGAATATCACGCCCGACCATCTCGACCGCTACCACAATTCCATGCAGGAGTACACCGCTTCGAAGATGCGGATTATTAAGAACCAGACCAAGGACGATGCCTTCATCTATTGGAACGAGGACCCGGTCGTAACACGTGAGCTGGAGAAATATCATATCGAAAGTCGCCTGTGCCCCTTCAGCATACTGAAGAAGAAGGGGATGATAGGCTATATCGCCGACGGCGAGTACGTCATTGAGCGGCCTACGCCTTTCAATATGGAGCAGGAGGATCTGGCGCTCACGGGTAAGCATAATATGTACAACTCGCTCGCAGCAGGTATCGCGGCTGACCTCAGCGGCATCTCTAACGAGGTCATACGCCAGAGCCTCAGCGACTTCGAGGGCGTAGAACACCGTCTGGAATTCGTGTGCAAGGTGCATGGCATCACTTTCATAAACGATTCCAAGGCCACGAACGTAGACGCGTGCTGGTATGCCTTGGAGAGCATGACACAGCCTACGATACTTATCCTCGGAGGCCTCGACAAGGGCAACGACTACGAGCAGATACGCGACCTCGTGGCACGTAAGTGCAAGGGGCTCGTCTTCCTCGGCGTGGACAACAGCAAGCTGCACGCTTTCTTCGATCCTATGGGCCTGCCAGTGGCCGAAGTGCATTCGATGAAAGATTGCGTAGAAGCATGCTATGGCATGGCGCAGCCAGGTGACACGGTGTTGCTCTCTCCCTGCTGCGCCAGCTTCGACCTCTTCAAGAACATGGAAGACCGCGGCGAGCAGTTCAAGACCTTGGTCAGGGCTCTTTAGCTTGGCCGTGAGGACTCTGTGTGGAAAACATATAACCTGAGAGATACTGAAATAAATAAACCGGCAGTGATATGAGCATAAAAGAACGTACAGAGCATCTCAGCACGCTCTTCGAGGGCGATAAAGTACTGTGGATGGTACTTTTCTTCCTTTGCATAATTTCCATTTTGGAAGTCTATAGCGCCTCCAGCAATATGACGTTCAATAAAGGAGCTTATTGGAGCCCCGTGCTCATGCATACGGTCTACCTCGCTGTAGGCGTCGGCGTAGCGTGGGTAGTACATCGTATTCCTTGTCGCTATTTCGGATGGATTGCAGCGGCAGGCCCTCTGATAAGTGTGATATTGCTCATCGCGGTGTTCTTTTCCGGGAGCCTGAACGGCACTAATCGTTGGATGTCCTTCGGGGGCATCTCCTTCCAACCGTCGGAGATTGCCAAGGGTTCGCTCGTTGTCGTTGTCGCCTGGATATTAAGCGTCATGCGCGACGAACGAGGGGCTACGTCTTCTGCATTCAAATGGATTATGGGATTTGCCATGGTTATCTGCGGCCTCATAGTATCCGAGAATCTCTCAACGGCAATGCTGACTTTCATGGTCGTCCTGCTGATGATGTTCATCGGTGGCGTGCCATGGAAATATCTCGGCTCGCTGGTAGGCATCTTGGCCATTGCCGGCTCGCTGGGGTATTCAATCCTTAGGTTCACCCCGGAAGAGACGCTCACGAAGCTTGAGCAGGTGCCCGTGCTGAAGCGTCTGCCGACCTGGGCCCACCGCGTTCGCAACCATAGCGATTTTGCTGATGACCCCTTGAATTTCGACCTCACGATAAACCCGCAGGTCGTGCAGTCGCATATAGCTGTTGCCTCGAGCAATATCTTTGGTTGCGGACCTGGCAACTCCTCGGTGCGCGACTTCTTGCCTCAGGCTTATTCCGATTTTATTTATGCGATTATCATCGAGGAGCTCGGACTGGCAGGCGGCTTGTTTGTCTTGCTGCTATATATTGCCCTGCTCTACAGGGCGGCACGTATTGCCGGCCGTTGCGAAAAGAATTTTCCAGCCTTCCTGATAATGGGATTGGCTTTGCTGATAGTGACTCAGGCGATTATCAATATGATGGTTGCCGTAGGCATCTTCCCCGTCACGGGGCAGCCGCTGCCTCTTGTCAGTCGTGGCGGCTCGTCAATCATGGTTAACTGCGCTTACATCGGCATGATGCTGTCTATAAGCCGCTCTGCATCCATGATACCTGAGAAGGATGTGTCGTCATAGGTCCAAAAAGAGGGGCCAAGTTGTCCCTTTTACACTTTTTCAGAGAAAAAGTTCAGGCTAAGCGCCTTACTTTAAATATAAATTGTTAATTTTGCGCGCAAATAAGGGCTTTGCGGCCCGGTGTCGTTGTCAATCATGGAAAAACCCCTTAAAGTCATTATAAGCGGAGGTGGCACGGGAGGACATATATTCCCGGCCATTAGCATTGCTGGTGCGCTGCGTGAATTGCGCCCTGAGACTGAGATTCTCTTCGTCGGAGCAGAAGACCGGATGGAGATGCAGCGGGTGCCCGCTGCCGGCTACGAGATAAAAGGCCTGCCTGTGGCAGGCTTCGACCGTACACACTTGCTCAAGAACGTCAGCGTGCTGTGGAAACTGATGAAGAGCCGGCGTATGGCCCGACGTATCATCAAGGATTTCCAGCCCGACGTAGCAGTCGGAGTCGGCGGTTACGCCAGCGGCCCCACTCTGAATGTGGCGGCAAAGATGGGCGTGCCCACTCTTATTCAGGAGCAGAACTCCTATGCCGGCGTGACCAATAAGCTGCTTGCCAAGTCTGCCAAGCGCATCTGTGTGGCCTACGAAGGCATGGAGCGGTTCTTCCCTGCCGAGAAGATTATGCTCACAGGCAACCCTGTGCGCCAGGCTCTGCTCGAGTGTAAACTAAGCCGTGCCGAAGCCATAGAGAAACTGGGCTTTGACCCTGTGCGCCCCCTGATTCTCATCGTAGGCGGCAGCCTTGGTGCCCGCACTGTCAATGAGAGTGTAATCAGCCAACTCAAGCTCATCAGCGAGAGCCGTGTTAACATTGTGTGGCAGACGGGAGGCTACTACTTTAAGGATATTAAGCAGCAACTCTCGGAACTCGGATGTCCCCAGAATCTTAAAGTGACAGATTTCATCAACCACATGGACGAGGCCTATCGGGCTGCCGATCTCGTCATCAGCCGTGCCGGAGCAAGCAGTATCTCTGAACTTTGCCTGCTCGGTAAAGCCTCGATTCTGGTGCCATCGCCCAATGTGGCCGAGGATCATCAGACAAAGAACGCACGTGCACTGGCCGACCGCGGCGCAGCATTGTTTGTCAGCGATGCTGATGCTCGCGAACAGCTCTTGCCGCTTGCCATCGCCACGGCCAAGGATATCAATACTCTAAAACAGATCGCGGAGAAGGCCAAGGCAATGGCTCTGCCCAATTCGGCACGCATAATAGCGGAAGAGGTTATAAAACTCGCTATGCGTGAATAACCGTTGTGACTAATCAGAATACTAAATAATGCAATATAAATCAGTATATTTCATAGGAATAGGCGGTATAGGCATGAGCGCTATTGCTCGCTACTACCTCAAGAAAGGCTTGGCTGTGGCTGGCTACGACAAGACGCCGACGCCGCTGACCCGAGAGCTCGAGGCTGAAGGCGCTATGATTCACTATAGCGACGATGCAACCCTTATTCCGGAAGCTTTCCGCAACGAGGCCGACACGCTCGTGGTCTACACCCCCGCCGTACCTGCCGAGCATACCGAGCTGCAGTACTTCCTGGCTCATCACTTCGATATTCAGAAACGGGCTCAGGTGCTGGGCACGCTGACGCACTCCCTTCGCGGCCTTTGTGTGGCCGGCACGCATGGCAAGACAACTACCAGCAGCATGACAGCCCATGTGCTTCATCAGAGCCATGTCGATTGCAATGCCTTCCTCGGAGGCATAACTAAGAACTACGGAACCAACTACATCCTCGCTCCCGAGAGCGACTATGTCGTCATCGAGGCCGATGAGTTCGACCGCTCGTTCCACTGGCTGGCTCCTTTTGCTACGGTCATCACAGCCACCGACCCAGACCACCTCGACATCTATGGCACCAAGGAGGCTTACCTCGAAAGCTTCCGCCATTATACAGAGCTTATTAAGCCAGGAGGCTTCTTGGTCCTGCATACAGGTCTGGAGATGCAGCCACATGTCCGCGAGGGCGTGACCACATATACTTATTCGCGCGAGGGCGGTGACTTCCACGCCACAAACCTCCGTATCGGAGGAGGCGAGATCATCTTCGACCTTGTGTCGCCGCTTGGCAATATCAGTGATGTCAGTCTGGGCGTGCCTGTTGGCATCAACATCGAGAATGGCATTGCAGCCATGGCGTTGGCGCAAATCGCAGGAGCCACCAGCGAGGAGATTCGCAGGGGGATGGCCTCGTTCCGCGGCGTAGACCGTCGCTTCGACTTTCATGTTCGCACCGCCTCGAAGGCCTACCTCAGCGACTATGCTCACCACCCCGAGGAAATCCGTCAGAGCATCAAGAGCGTACGCGAGGTCTATCCCGGCAAACGCATCGTAGGCATCTTCCAGCCACACCTTTACACCCGTACCCGCGACTTCTATCGCGAGTTCGCTGATGCCCTTTCGCAACTTGACGAGGTCATTCTGACAGAGATTTATCCTGCACGTGAGCAGCCTATTCCTGGCGTCACCAGCCAACTCATCCTTGATAATCTTAAGCCCGGCGTAGAGCACCGCCTCATACGTAAGGCGGATGTCCTTGATGTCGTGCGCGAGACCTCTTTCGATGTGCTCATCACCCTCGGCGCAGGCGACCTCGACGATTATGCCTCCGCAATAGCCGAAGTAGTCAGTAACTCTAAACCCTAAACTTTCAACTCTCATCTCTAAACCCTCTACTTTCAACTCTCAACTCTCACCTACGGCCGCAGGCCGCGCTCAACCCTCATCATGTTCAAGACCCTGTTAAAAGTATCCATCCTCTTTGGCGTAGCGGCCTATTTGGTGTTCGCCATTGTCACTTTCAGCCGTCCCGCTGAAGGGCAGGAATGTACGGGCCTTGACATCATCATCGATGACAACCGTAACACAGGGTTTGTCGGGGAGAATGAAATCCGTGAGTGGCTGGTGACACATAAGATGTTCCCTGAAGGCGAGAAGCTCTCGGATATTGATTTGGCCGCAATGGAGATGGTGCTCGAGGAAAATCCTTATATCGACAAGGCTCTCTGCTATTCCACCGCGGAGGATAAAGTGGCCATACGAGTGACGCCGCGCATACCGCTCCTCCACGTCATCAATCAGGCTGGCGAGGATTTCTATATCGATAATCAGAGCGGTACGATGCCTCGCGGTCATCATACCTTAGATCTTATTGTCATGACAGGCAATGTGCCTCGTTCGTCGGCCGGACGTCTCTATTCGGATATGGCTCGTATCATAACGGCAGACCCGCGATGGTCCGGGCAGATTCAGGAGATTCACGTCACAGCGGATGGCGAGATAGAGCTGATGCCCGTAGGGGCCAGCCACATAATCATCTTGGGAGACACCTCAAAAGTCGTCGACAAACTGCAGCGTCTGGCCACGTTCTACGATGAAGGGCTCAGCAAGGCCGGTTGGAATCTCTATAAGACTATAAACCTGAAGTTCGAAGGCCAAGTCATAGCTACACGCCAGTGACAGCCACAGATAGAATAACGATAAACGACATATAATTATGGGAACAGAAAAGAACATCGTCGCCGTTGAACTTGGCTCGTCATCCATACGCGCCATGATAGGGCAGAAGCTGCCCGACGGCACCCTTCATGTGCTCGGCTATGAGAAGGAGACGGCTCCTGACAGTATCCACAAAGGCGTAATCTATAATATAGACAAGACGATACAGGCTGTCGCCGCTATCATCAGACGTATTGAGGAGCGGCAGAAAGTGTTTGTCAATAAGGTTTATGTCGGCGTCAACGGACAGTCGCTGCGCACAGTGGCTAATACCGTGCGGCGACAGCTCGATGTCAAAGTAGCTATAAGTGAAGAGATAATAGAGAACATCAACGTAGATAATAGCAGCCAGCAATATCCTGACGCTGAGATTCTCGATGTCGTGCCGCAGGAGTTTAGGGTAGGCAATCATCTCACAACGGCACCTGTCGGCATCATGGCCGACCGCATCGAAGGCTGCTACCAGAATATCGTGGCGCGTCGCGACCTCTGCGAGAAGATTAGTCAATGCCTGCGAGGGGCTAAACTCGAGGAAGCCGGCGTATTCATTACGCCCCTGCTGCTCTCGGGCTATCTGCTTACAGACCCTGAGAAGCGTTCTGGCTGTGCTCTCGTCGACTTCGGCGCCGAGACGACTACCGTGTCCATCTACGAGAAGAACATTCTGCGCCACCTCGTCGTCATACCTCTGGGAGGCAACAACATAACGAGCGACATAGCGTCGCTGCTTCACATCGAGCACGACGAGGCTGAGAACCTGAAGAAGGCCTACGGAAGCGCTTATGTCGACACCGAAACGCAGGAGACGCGCTCCATCAGCCTGAGCAACGACAGGCACATCGAGCTGACGCGTCTGCAAGATATCATTGAAGCTCGTCAACAGGAAATCCTCGACAACGTATGGGCTCAGGTTAAGGACTATGCCGACAGGCTTCTCTCGGGAATAATTTTCACAGGAGGTGCTGCCAATATGCCCAATATGGAAGTCGCCTTCAATGCCTACCATGGCTTCGATAAGGTGAAGACGCGCATTATGCCCCCGACGCTCGACTACACGACAAATCTAAAGCTCGACCCACAGAGTAATACCCTGGCTACGCTGGTGGCTATGCTACGGCGTGGCGAGGAGGACTGCACCGACGAGAAGCCCATAGAGCCTGATCTGTTCGACGACAAGCAGAAAGAGGATCCCATCTTCGTGGGCACACCTTCAGAGAACGGCGACGGAGTGGTAAAAGGCGGCGCCAAAACATCGGCCGGCGAAGGCTCGCAAGCCGACGATGGCGTGGCTGAAGCAACGCTCGAGACCGCTAAAGACGAGCCTAAGAAGCCCAGCGCATGGAAGCGCTTCTGGAAGAACATAACGGATGCCGCAGGCACCTTGGTAGAAGAAAACTAAGCACAGAACAATAATACGTACGACTATGGATAGCAATGATAACGGTTCCGCAGGCATTCAGTTCAACGAACCTGCAGGCATACAATTCAACCTCAAGGTGAACAACCCCAGCATTATAAAGGTCGTTGGGGTCGGAGGCGGCGGCGGTAATGCTGTCACTCACATGTACAACGAAGGTATCCACGATGTTACCTATGTTCTCTGCAACACCGACAGCAAAGCCTTGTCTGACTCACCTGTTCCCACTAAGCTGCAGATGGGCGAAGGCCTCGGCGCCGGCAACAAGCCTGAAGTGGGACGCAAGGCAGCTCAGGACAGCATCGACCAGATCAAACAGCTCTTTGCCGATGGCACGCGCATGGCGTTTATCACCGCAGGCATGGGCGGTGGCACTGGCACCGGCGCTGCGCCTATCGTCGCTCAGTGTGCCCGCGAGATGGATATCCTCACCGTAGGCATCGTCACCATTCCCTTCCGCTTCGAAGGTCATAAGAAGATAGACCAGGCCCTCGATGGCGTCGAAGAGATGTCGAAACACGTGGATGCGCTGCTCGTAATCAACAACGAACGCCTGCGCGAGATTTATCCTGACCTGACCGTGCTCAACGGATTTGCCAAAGCCGACGACACGCTCAGCATTGCCGCCAAGAGCATAGCCGAGATTATCACTATGCGAGGACTCATCAACCTCGACTTCCAGGATGTCACCACCGTGCTCAAGGACGGAGGCGTAGCCATCATGTCTACCGGTTACGGCGAAGGTGAGAACCGCGTCACCAAGGCTTTCAACGAGGCCCTCCACAGCCCGCTGCTCAACAAGAACGATGTCTTCAACTCCAAGAAGGTGCTCTTCTACATCAACTTCAGCCGTGGCAACGACAGCGACCAGCTCACGATGGAGGAGATGAACGAGGTCACGGAGTTCATGAGCAAGTTCGACCAAGACACCGTAGAGGTGAAATGGGGCCTTGGCACCGACGACAGCCTCGGCACTAAGGTGAAGATTACGCTCCTGGCTTCCGGCTTCGGACTGCAGAACGTGCCGCTCATGGACGGACAGCTCGGTGGACGCTCCTTACGCGAGCCCGACGAGGATCGCCTGCGCCGCGAGGAGGAAGAGGAGGAGAAAGCTACCCGCCGTCTTAATTACTACAACGAGGACGACAAGAAACCCTCAAAGCCTCGCCGCTATGTCTATATTTTCACTGACGATGTCCTCGATAATGACGATGTCATCTCTATGGTGGAGTCCACGCCTACCGTAGAACGCAACAAGAACGAACTTAAGCAGATTCAGGAGAAGGCCGCCAGCGAGCAGACGGCTGCCGAGGTTGTCGGCAGCGAGGCTGATGACGCCCAGACGTTCACGATTCAGTTCTGACATATCGTTCTCCACTTATACAGCAAAGGGAGAGCACCATGGTGCTCTCCCTTTTTTCGTTTGCGCGCTTGCGCATCACTTTTCTCCCGTGATATCCTGGATATCTTCTATTGAGATAGTTCCTGTGATGACGATGACGCTCAGGTCGGCATCGTCGCCAGCGAAGATGACGTAGGAATTACGGCCGCCGGCGAACTCGCGCAAGTAGATGGTGGCGTTGTCCTTGCCGCTCTCCTTTACTTCCATGAGGGCTTCGTAGTTGTCGCGTTTGAAGATTTCCTGGCAGCCCTTGCGCAGGCGAGTCGACGCTTTGGCATTCTCTGCACTCAGAATCTGGACGCTCTCCAGCTTTTGGCTGATCTTTTTGAGATTCATGTTGCCGGCATCCAGCTTGGGTAAGAGGCGAATCATGGTCTTCGAGACGTACACGCAGGTGATGCCGTCGGTGTCGCCAAACTTGTTGATAAATTCCTTCTGGGCGAAGGTGGCGGCCGTGCTCGCGAGCAGGGCCAGCGCTAAGAGGATTCTTTTCATATTCGGTTGAGTTTTTGTTTGTTAATGATTCAAGTGTCTGATAATATGAGCTGTCGTGTGCTCGGCCTGTTCCACGCCGGCAACGCCCTTGGCGAAGGTCGTGGAGAGCAGCTTCAGAGCACGCTCGGTCTGTTGCCGGGCTTCCTCGGGGTCGTCGATTTCATGGATGCGACTCGAGTGTGGCGGTGCCAGCAGCAGGAAGGCTGCAGCGGCGAAGATGGCGGCTGTGGCCAGGCCGACGCTCCAGAGGCTGCGTGTGTGCCGCCGGCGCTGCTGCCGTGCCTGCTCGGTAGCCTCGAGCTTGTCTATGAGGGCGCTCAACCGCTGCTCCAGCCCTTCGGGAACGGGTATCTCTTGCGAGGCTGTGGTGCCTGGCGTATCATGCAATTCAGTCATGGCTTAATACTATTTTTAGTTTACTCTTTGCCCGGCTCAGCAACACGCGTACGTTCACGGCGCTGAAGCCTGTCGTCTCTTCTATCTCTTGTGGCGAGCGGTCGTCGATGATGCTCATGCGAGCTACACGTTGCTGGTGTTCGGGCAGCTGGCTGATGGCGTCTTCAATGGAAGCGATGCTCTCGTTGGTCTCAATGCTGGCTGAGGTCTCGCTGCCGCTGCTGAGGTCCAGCGCTTCAATCCGTTCGTCTGCCAGTGGCACGCGCTTCAGCCGCACGTTGTCGAGGCATAAGTTGCGAGTGAGCTTCGTGCAGTAGGCTTCCAGACGCTCGTCTACGATGATTCTCTCGCGGGCCTGCCACAGGCGGATGAATGCCTCCTGCACGGCGTCCTCGGCATCTTGGACGTTGCCCAGTATGCTGTAGGCTGTGCGGTACATAGCGCTGCTCATCGGCAGGAATACCTCTTTGAATGTCGTGGCTGTCGTCGTTTTCGTTCGCCTTCCTATTGGTAATAACGTGTGCAAGAGCATTTTTGTTACACGGCAGCAACAAAAAAAAACTTAAACAGCGCAAAACTATAGTTTTTTAGCTTATCTTTGCACTCGATAACCTTACAAACAATAGAATTATGTTTGGTGGAATCATTGTCGGACTCATCGCCGGTGCCATCGCCGGCTGGATTATGCGGGGCGAAGGCTACGGCTGCCTCTGGAACATCGTGCTCGGACTCCTTGGCGGCACCGTAGGCGGCTGGATCTTCGAGAAACTCGACATCACGTGGCAGGGCACTGTCGGCTCTATCGGCACCGCGGTCATCGGCGCCGTAGTCCTCATCTGGCTCTATCGCCAGCTGACGGGCAACCGCAAGTGACGCCCTTCTCGAAAATAATCTTTCAGCAGCCCGCTTCGCTGTCCCCGGCAAGTGAAGCGGACGCCCGTATTCTCATGCTCGATTTCGCTGCCATAGATTTTGAGACTGCCAACGCCGAGCGTACCAGCGTATGCTCCGTAGGCCTCGTCGTCGTGCGTGGCGGCGAGATTGTCGACTCGTTCTATTCCCTCATACAGCCCGAGCCAAATTACTACCTCTACTGGAACACGCGCATTCATGGCCTTACGTGCGCCGACACCGACGACGCTCCCGTCTTCCCCTACGTGTGGCAGCAGATAGAGCCGCGCATCGAGGGGCTCACCCTCGTGGCCCACAACAAAGCGTTCGATGAGAGCTGTCTCAAAGCCGTCTTCCGATGCTACCAGATGGACTATCCCGACTACCGCTTCCTTTGCACCTGCGTTGCCTCCCGACGAGCTTTCCCTTATGCCCCCAACCATCAGCTCCACACCGTGGCAGCCCTCTGCGGCTTCGATCTCCGCAACCATCACCATGCCCTGGCTGATGCCGAGGCTTGTGCTTGGATAGCTCGCCAGATTCTATGACTTAATTTTTACTTGTCATGTCTCAAAAAAAGGCAATAAAAGAGGAGTTGACACAGAAGATGTTATATAAGACAACTAATTATACGAATTAAACGAATTCATTCTTGTTCTATAGCCTTGTCGTTGCATAGCAACTACGCAAGCGTAAATTCGTTTAATTCGTATAATTAGTTGTCTAAAAAAAGAATAAATGTGCCAAGTGCTGTGATTGTTCAGCTTACGTCCTGTACTTTCCTGTTATCTCAGCGTGGCCGTGCCGGTGGCATCGTCGCTGAAGGTGACGTGGAACGTTATCCCAACGTATGCATAGTTGTCGAAATCGTTGTGGTACAGGAGCATAATCCTCATTTCTGCAGTGTCGCCTGCTTGGTTCTTGTTCGGTTTCTGACTCAGTACGAAGCAGCCCTTTGTCTTGTTGAACCCAGCGGCGACCAAAGCATTAGCATTATCCCAGCTGCAAGGCGTGCCCGAAGCATCGAACCAGTATCCGGTATTGTCTGTATAACTGATGATTCGGCGTGGCTCATCGGGGTTGTACCAATATAGTCCAATCTCGCCACGCTCGGGAGTGTCAGGAATCGAGCTACACGTCTTCTCGGCAATCTCAGTTGCCGTCAGCGCGAACGCATCGCAGATAGCCTGCGCTATCGGCACATCAACCTCTCCATAGTCACTACTCGGCTTCATCATCACGTCGTATTCCAACTCAATGTCCTGAGGCACATAGCTGTGGTCCTTGCCCAGGATGATGTTCACGAGTTTCGTCACGTCGGCAATCGAGATGGTGCCGTCGCCGTTGGCATCGTAGGGATTCACGGGCTTTGTACTCTCCTCGTCCTCAATGTAGATCATCCACGTCACGTTGTTATCGTCCATGCTCAGTTTCTGGTAGGCGTTGACGTCCACGTCCTTCAGTTCAAACTTTATGGCCGTCGTGCCATCTTCTTGAGTCCCGCTGTAGGTCTGGTAGAGGTCGGTGACGTCTCGTCCATTGCGCAGAAGCTTTGTGAGGGCGTAGCCTGAGGTCAGGAATACCTGGAGGTTGTGGGCTATTTCCTCTTCACTGTTTGCTTCCTGAATATTATCACTACTGTCCCGTTAAAGTGGACTAATCGTTCTTTGAAATCGCTGAAATAAAGTCTTTTACGAGTAGTTTAAAGAGTCAACGGACTTGACTTTGTAACTTTGCGGCCTAAATGGTCTGCATATGTTTCAAGATAAGTTTGTATTCTCTCAGTTGATCGCATTTCTTGACAGGAATCATTTCAACTACCTCACTCGCAAATATGATGGGAACAAGTATGTCAAACATCTCACCTGCTGGAACCAGCTTCTTGCATTGATGTTCGGGCAACTCTGTAACCGTGAGAGTCTGCGAGATGTGATAGTGGCTCTTGAAGCCCATCGCTCCAAGTGTTTCCACCTCGGCTTAGGACGAAAGCCCATCGCCAAGACGACACTGGCTACTGCCAATCAGAACCGTGACTATCGCATTTTTGAGGAGTTTGCTTTCTACATGATGACGCAAGCCAGGGAGAAGCGGGCAACGGACATATTCAAGTTCGGAGGCAAGGTGTATGCATTCGACTCTACGACGATACCGCTCTGTCTGTCGGTGTTCTGGTGGGCGAAGTTTCGCAAGAAGAAAGGTGGTGTCAAGGCTCACGTCCTCTATGACCTGGAGGCACAGGTGCCAGCCTTCTACCACATCACCACAGCTTCCGTCAACGACTCTAAGGCCATGCAGGAAATCCCCTATGAAACAGATGCTTACTATATATTTGACCGAGGTTACAACAACTTTGGGGAGCTTTACCGCATACAGCGGATGGAATCCTTCTTCGTTGTCAGAGCCAAGTCCAATTTATAGTACAAGTGTGTCAAGTGGAAGCGTCGTCTGCCTAAGAACATACTCACGGATGCTGAGATTGAACTGACGGTCTATAAGAGCCGCAAAGACTATCCTGAGAACCTGCGTCTCGTCAGATACTATGACGAAGAGCAAGGACGTGAGTTCATGTTCCTGACCAATGCGATGGACCTTACAGCCCAGCAGATAGCCGACCTCTACAAGAACCGATGGCAAATAGAACTATTCTTCAAGTGGCTCAAGCAGCACCTCAAGATCAAGAAGTTTTGGGGAACTACAGAGAACGCTGTCAGAATACAAATCAGAGCAGCCATCACCACCTACTGCCTGGTAGCCATTGTCCAACATGATATGCAATTGAAACGCTCGACCTATGAGGTCTTGCAAATCCTCAGCATGTCACTCACTGACAAAACTCCGCTCAGAGAACTGTTCGATAAGACTTATTCCAATGATGTCAAAGAGCAATCTGGTCCCCTTATTCCGGGGTTGTTTGATTAATATTTAACTCGTCCCAATTTTAACGGGACACTAATGTGATAATCTTTCGATTCATCCAACAAAAATTCGTTCAAGTCGCCTTCGGCACACTTGAACGCTGTAAGATCTGCCTCGGGTGTCAATACCCGAATAGATACATTGGAAAGGTTCATCTGAACAAAGGACAGTCTGGTGAATTACGCTTAAACATCTCGTATGCCTGTCGTGCCCTTTCCTTTTCCTCGGAAGAGACAGGGGATGGATGATCCATATGCCAGCGAAAACGCTCCGCATCTTTACCTGTCAGTACAGGGGTTTCTTTAATAGGTCTTGCCATAATCAATGTACATTTAATGGTTTCACGGGGCAAAGGTACAAAATAAGATTGAAACTCAGTTTAAACCAAAGTAATTTATGAGCAATTTGTGGATAATTTGTGATAATTTGTGTAAAACATCAAGGAGAATGAAGAGAATACTGCTTGCCATGATGGCCTTCATAGTGCTGACCATCCTGCTTGCCACGACAGCATAGGCATAGGAAACCAACCAGGAAACCTAGAAGAAAGAGCGCAGCTTCAACATCCCAGCCCGCGAACAGCAGTACATCATCCGTGCCGAGCATCCTGACTACGAGCCGTGCTACGTCAACTACCACGTGCGCCACATCGCCCGCAACACCTACTTCGATGCACCGTGGCACTATATGAAGAAGCGCAGTCGCATGACAGAGGATGTTCACCAGCTGGGCGAGGTCGTGGTGAGGGCCACCAAAATCAAGATGACCTACCGGGGCGATACTATCACCTTCAATGCTGATGCGTTCAACATTCCCGAAGGGTCGATGCTCGATGCCCTCATCCGCCAGATGGACGGTGTGGAGCTGAAGGATGACGGGCGCATACTCGTGCAGGGCGAGCAGGTGGACGAGCTGATGCTTAACGGCAAGGATTTCTTCAAGGGGAACAACCGTGTGATGCTCGACAACCTGCCAGCCTATACCGTGCAGAAGGTGCAGACTTACCACAAGAGTACGGAGCTGAACGAGTATCTGGGGCGCGACTACGACAAGAAGCGTTTTGTGATGGACGTGCAGCTGAAGCGCGAGTACAACCAGGGCTGGCTTGCCAACGCGGAGGTGGCAGGTGGTTCGCCGTTCAACAGTGAGACCGACAACCGCTACCTGGCCCGTCTCTTCGCCATGCGCTACACCGACAACTCGCGCCTGTCGTTCTATGCCAATGCTAACAACGTGAACGAGAACCGCCGTCCGGGCGGCGACGGCGAGTGGTCGCCCAGCAACCAGCCGCAGGGCTTGCAGGAAACCCGCATGGCAGGTGCCAACCTCTTCATCGAGGAGAAGGACAAGCGGTGGAAGGAGAACGCCACCTTCGACGTAGCATGGCGACGCT
>FLNY01003783.1_pt1 | contig 28298 bp, 18 predicted proteins | sample 1140381 | NCBI WGS metagenome assembly FLNY01 (sample SAMEA3878172, study PRJEB12797) | bioreactor metagenome | biome: Moose rumen | place: Sweden | collected 2011-10 | reverse complement strand
GATTGAAAGCTTGTATAATCAGAAAATATAAACTATAGTTTGACGTGAATATTATGAGTCCATAAAATAACGGTAAAGTTTTGGGTGGCTCAAAGAAAATAATGTAACTTTGTGCCCAGAATACATAAAAAGAAGAGCAACCGCAGTTTTCTTGATATCTTCTCGAACGTGGGACCTGGAGCCCGAAGGGCTTCTCTGTGATTAGGACATTTGCGTAGGCGGATGCGACCGGTCGTGCTGGCGTATTAGCCGGTTACAGGTACTGCATAAGGACGTCCCAGACGCAGATGATATGGCATACAGAGCCTGCGAGAACGAAGAAATGGAAGACGCTGTGGGCGTACGGGCGCCGTGGCCCTATGGCGTAGAAGACAGCACCGGTGATGTACATTACGCCCTCGGCTATAAGCCAGCCTACGGCGGCCGGGCTCACACATTCCATCAGCGGCTTGAAAACTACGAGCACCGAGAGGCCCATGAGAACGTAGCACGCGGTCTCGATGTGGCTGTGTTCCTTGAGGTTGATGAAACTCATGACCGTTCCAGCTATGGCGCAGAGCCATACGAAACAGAACAAGCCCCATCCCCACATGCCAGCATCGCGCATGGCTATGAGGGTGATGGGGCTGTAGCTGCCGGCGATGTGCCAGTAGATAGCGGCATGGTCGAAGCGGCGCAGCACTTCGCGGGCTGGCCAGTGCTGGGGCAGGGCATGATAGACGGTAGAGGCTATGTAAGAGCCGAGCATGCCTGCGAGGTAGAGAATAATAGAGGTTGTGGCCCAAACGTCGTCGGCACGATGGCACCAGACGAGGAAGCCTATGCCCACGACAATGCCGAGGGCGATGCCTGCGGCATGCGACCAAGTGTTGATTCGCTCTTCTTTCTTCGTATAGAAAATCATGGTGCCGGGGTGATTTCTTCTCGCAATCGGATGTCAGATGAGGAACTGCCTACGAGAAGGCGGATAGGATATGGCTCGAGGCGGCGCTGCAGTTGGCGGTCGACTATGGCGAGGTCGTCGGGCGTGAGTGTAAGCTCTACGCGGCGGTGTTCGCCCTTAGGCACAGCCACACGGGCGAAAGCCTTTAGTGTCAGCGGAGCCTGCACTACCGAGGACTGCACGTGCTGCACATAGAGCTGCACCACCTCTTCGCCGTCGCGCTGTCCTGTGTTGTTGACGTTGCAGCTCACGCGGAAGCTGTTGCCGCCGAGGTTGTCAACACGGAGGTCGGAATAGTCGAACGTCGTGTAGCTAAGCCCGAAGCCGAAGGGGTAAAGGGGCTGGGCACTCATCTCGACGTAGTTGTGTGCGGCAGGGGCTTTGTGGTTGTAGTAGACGGGCAGTTGTCCTACGTGGCGCGGCACAGACACGGGCAGACGGCCTGCAGGATTCACGTCTCCGAAAAGAACGTCGGCGATGGCCGTGCCTCCTTCGCCACCAGGATAGTAGGCCGTGAGGAGTGCGTCGGCGTGTTCGGCAGCCCAACGTTTGTCAAGGGGACGCCCTTCAATATAGACCACCACGAGGCGCTTGGCTACAGGTCGCAACGCTGTGAGCAACTCTTGCTGGCGCCCGAGCAGGCCGAGCGTGGCGCGGTCGAAGCCTTCGCCGGCCTCCATGTCGCTGACGGTGGCCGTCTCGTCGACGGTGGCTGCGCCCGTGGCTTCGTAGCTGGTGCGGAAGTCGCGCGCACTGGAGCCGCCTACGCAGCAGACCACCACGTCGGCACGACGTGCAGCTGCCACGGCCTCTGCTATATTGCCGGAGGTAGTGTCGCGAACGGCACAGCCCTTGACATATTCAACCTGGCCGGCCGGCAGCTTAGCGCGTATGCCCTCGAGTATGGTTGTGACGTCATCGTCGGCCTGGGGTGCGGTGTAGTCGCCTAAGAGATTGTAGACATTGTCGGCATTAGGTCCGCAGACGAGTACTCGTTGAGCAGTGGTCAAGGGCAATGTATTGTTGCGATTCTCGAGTAAGGTTACGGAAGCGCGGGCGGCCTCGAGGGCCACCGTGCGGTTGTCTGATGAGCCCACGGCAGCGGCCTCCTTAGGCTTGACGTATGGGTCCTCGAACAGGCCCATGCGGAACTTTAGCCTGAGCACGCGTGCCACGGCGCTGTCGACAGCGGCCTCGGGCATTTCGCCCTCGCGAACGGCTGCAAGGAGTTGCTTGTAGGCCTGTGCGCCAAGGTCCACGTCGACACCCGCGTCGAGCGCTATGCAGCCGGATTCACGACGGGATGAGGCTACGTGATGAGTGCCAGCCAAGCCATCTATGCTGAATAGGTCGCTGACGACAAAGCCGTTGAAGCCCCATTCGTGGCGGAGGAGGTCGGTGAGCAGGCTCTTGTCGGATGTAGCAGGTAGACCGTCGATGGCATTGTAGGATGTCATTACTGAGAGGGCTCCGGCCTTGATGGCTGCGCGGAAGGGCGGAAGGAAATCTTCGTGCACGGCGCGCAGTCCTATGGAGGAATGTCCGCCGTTCTGACCGCCATCGCTGGCGCCGTAGGCTATAAAATGCTTTAGCGTGGCTATAGTGCTGTAAGGCTTCGTGACGTCGCCGCCGCCGAGGCCCTCAATGAGTGCCGAGCCTATCTGCGCCGTAAGACACGGGTCCTCGCCCATTGTCTCCTCCACGCGCGACCAACGGGGCTCGCGTGCCAGGTCGAGCACCGGACCGTAGCTGATATGACCGCCTTGCAGGCGCACCTCGCGCCCTATGACCTGACCGGCCTCGCGTGCCAGTTCAGGGCTCCACGTCGCGGCCATGCCCAGTCCTGTGGGGAAGACGGTAGCGCCGATGGCCATGTGCCCATGCGGCGCCTCCTCGGCCAGGAAGAGCGGGATGCCCAGGCGCGTCTGCTCCACGGCGTAGCGCTGCAAGGCATTGGCGGCCGTGGCTGCCAGCGTAGGTGTCAGTCCGTTGGCAAGAGACTTCTGCGTCCACGGGTCGGCACGGAAGGTAGCCCATAGCATGCCGATGTGCTCCTCATCAATATCTTTCTTGAAAGATTCAGAGGGGGTGACAGCAGCCTTATCCCGGTTCTTTAATCCCTCATCTTTAATATCATAGTAGTTCCACGCCATAGTGCAGCGCAACTGCCCCACCTTCTCTTCGAGAGTCATTCGGCTGAGGAGGTCGGCCACGCGCTCTTCGATGGGCAGTGCGGCATTCTTGTAAGGCAGGACTTCTTTAGGCTTGGGCGACGTGGCGGCAGATGCTTGCTGAGGTTGCGACAGAGTTGCAACAGACAGGACTGCCGCCGTTACGTATGAAGCGAGTGATATGATTGCGGATTTATTCATCGTAGCAGCTTTTGTTGGTCGTATTTGCGGGTGTCAGCGTTGTAGCTGGCTTCTGCACCAGCTGCATAGTATGCTCCCACGGCGTTGAAGCAGAGGGGACCGCGGGCATCTGTGATGCTGACGCGCAGGGCTTTAGTAGTTATCGTCGGGAAGCGCAGCAGGCGTTTGTAGCCTATGGTGGTGGTTTCCTCCCCTACCTCAACGGGGCGCCACTGCTTGCCGTCGAGGTATTCTACGGTGAAGGCTTTCACGCGCTGGCCCAGCGGAATATATTCCTGCAGCGAGAGTCGGTTGACATGAGTGGCGCGCTTGAAGGTGAAGGTCAGCGTGGCTGCCGTCACGCCGTCGTGCGTTGCCCAATAGGTGTCGTACTCGTTGTCGATTAGTGCTTTCGTGGAGAACGCTTTACCGCGGGTGTCGGAAGCCTTGATGCTGACGCTCTTGGTCAGGAGGTTGTCCTTGAGCTCGGCTGTAATGCGCTGGTGGAAAGCCACAGCATTAGTGGAGTCGTTGGGGTGGATGAGGCCGTCGCGGTCTACGGGGAAGTTCAGGAGGAGCGTGCCGTTGTGGCCTACGCTACGGTAGTAGAGGTCGGTGAGGTACTCGGGCGTCTTCACACGGTCGTCCTCGCTCTCGTGGTAGAACCATCCCGGGCGGATTGAGACATCGCACTCCGAGGCCACCCAAGTGTCGCCGTCGGCGTGTCCGCTCTGCAGCTCCTCGAATTGTGCGTAGCCGGGATAGACATCGTTGATGCGCAGAAACGACCAGTTGGTCGGGAAGGCATAACCTTTCTCGTTGCCCACCCAACGGCAGCCCGGGCCGCCGTCGGAGAAGATGATGGCCTGCGGCTGATGCTTGAACACTGTTTTGTGGGCGCGTGGAAAGTCATAGTAGGTGCGTCGGTCTATCTTGCGTTCCTCGCGCGCTCCGCCATAGTAGCCGTCGCCGCCGTTGGCACCGTCGAACCACACTTCGAACAGCTCGCCGTACTGCGTCATCAGTTCTTCAAGCTGAGCATAGAAATATTCAACATAGAGCGGGGTGCCGTAGAAAGCCTGATGACGGTCCCAGGGCGAGAGATAGACACCCATTTTCAATCCATACTTCTTGCATGCAGCAGCCAGCTCACCGACAACGTCGCCCTTACCGTCTCGGAAGGGGCTGTTGCGTACGCTGTAGTCGGTGTACTTCGTGGGCCAGAGGCAGAAACCGTCGTGGTGCTTGGCCGTGATGATGACGCCCTTCATGCCTGCGGCCTTGAGTGTGCGGGCCCACTGCTCGCAGTCGAGGCGCGTAGGGTTGAACGCTGTGAGGGGAGCGTCGCCGTAGCCCCATTCGCGATCCATGAATGTGTTGGGGCCGAAATGAATGAAAGCGTACGTCTCCATCTGTTGCCAAGCCACCTGATGCTTGGTGGGCAGCGGAGCAACGGGTGCCGGCGCCTCGTTCTGTGCAAAGGCGGAAGCGGCCATTAGAAGGCAGAGTCCTAAGGAAAGAAGCTTGTTCATGATGTGTTTTGGTTAAGTTCGTGTGCAAATATACAATAAATATTACACACGCGCGCACGAAGATTAAAAAAAAGTGCCCCGCAAGGCTACGGGGCACTTTTTTATTTAGTTACTTATTTGATGCAATGCAACTTTTAGTAGAGCGAATAGTAGTTATCCTTAGCCCAGAAGAGCTTGCCATAGTAACCAGTCTTGTCGGAGTAGTTCTTGGCAACAGCGGCATCGTAGTTGTCCTTGTTGTAGTTGCTCTCGTCGCTGGGGTAAGGCAGGCGATCCGGAGGTGTAGGATAGCTGGCCTCCTGAGTGTCACGAGCAAACTTGACGGTCGGGAAACCTGTGCGGCGTACGACGCTCCATGCCTCTGTCTCGTTCATGAAGCCGAAGTTCAGCCAGAGCTGTGTGGCTACGACCTTTTGTGAGCCGTCCCAAATCTTGTTGGCATAAGCCTCGAAGTCAGCTGCAGTGGGAACAACGAGTTCGCGGAAGCCCTTGTAGCTGTCGTTGCCAGGGACATAGAGTGAGGAGGTTGTCTTCATGTTCCAATAGTACTCTTCTGAGAGCACTACGCCTTTAACGAAGTGAGTCTTAGCTGTTGCGTCATTCTTAGCAACACCATAACCCATGAGGTAAGCCTCAGCCTTGCTCAGTTCCACCTCAGCTGCACTAATCCAAACGCCATTAAGGTTGGCATTGCCATAATAGGTGGCATAGCCGGCGAAGGCGATGGAGTCGATGTAGCAGTAGTAATTGGCGATAAGCTTGTTGTCGCTTCGGTCAAGATACTCCTTGTTTTTCTTCTCGGCAATATCACTGATTTGCGACTCGGTGAGGGAATTGTCGTAAGCGATGTACTCGCCATCGGGGTTGCAGTCGTAGATGGCAGCCAGACGCGGATCGGTGTTCTCATCGGGTATACCGTTGGCAGGAACGTTCATGGCATCGAGCATAGCCTTGGAACCTGAACCTTCACTACGGCCAGCCAGTGCCTGAGCGATGCTCTTGCCAAAGTTGAAGTTATCAGTCTGAGTGTCACCATTGACGCCCTGGTTCTGTTCGTTGGTCTCGATGACTGGATACTTGCTCGGGTTCTCGAGGATCTCCTTGATGGCTGCATGAGCCACGGAGGTGAGGTCGCCATTGGTTGCCAAGTGGAGGGCGATACGCAGACGCAGAGAGTTGACGTAGCGCTGCCAGATGTCGATGTTTCCGTTGGCAGCGGTGAAGTCCTGACGTTCGAGAGCCTTCTGGATATTACCTTCAACACCTTCGTTTGCGAAGAAATCACCAGCCTCCTTAAGGTCTACGAGGATCTGCTTGTAAACCTCAACGTCGTCGTCGTAGCTGACGGCAGCTTTAGCAGCGGCATAGTCGCCAGTCTTCCATAACATGCCAGCGCCCGAGAAGGGAATATCGCCAAACGTGGAAAGCATCTCATGTACCTGAGCCTCGGTGACTGTGCGGCCTAAGATATAGAACACTTTATTGGCTGTCTTTTGGTCATCGGGAAGGTTGTTGAAGTTGTCTTCGAGAAGACGGTATTGAGTGACTTGGTTGTAGAAATCCTTCCAATGGGTATTGAAGCAACCTTCGCCAGCACCACGATAGCGGCCGCGGCCGTTCTGTGTTCCGATGATACCGGCAAACATACCTTCAGAAGGTGATTGTGTGTAGTAGCGATAGTACATGGGGTTCATCCAGGCGTTACCTGCCTGAAGTACGCCGGTAAATACCTGTGGCACGCCGACGGTGCTAGTCTTAGCGGGGTTAGGGTATTTGCTGGTGTAGTCCTCGTCAGAGCATGAGACGGCGGTCATCAGTCCCACTGCTGCCAAGGCCAGTAAAAATATCTTTTTCATATCCTTTGTCTTTTTAATGGTTTAATAGGGTTGATGTTCACAAAAATCGTCTCATTAGAAAGTGGCACGGAGTGACAGACCAAAGGTGCGTGAGCTCGAAGAAGAACCACCAACCATAGACTGATAGATCCAGTTCATACCATCCGCTGTTTCGCAGTCGAAGTCCTTCAGAGTGCGATAGAGGTAGAACGGGTTGCGTGCGAAAGCCGAGATGGTGAGGTTATCGCAAGCGAACTTCTTCGTCCAAGTCTTGGGCAGAGTATAAGCGAGACTGATCTCACGGCATTTTACGTAGCTGTTCTTCTGGATAGCTTCAGCATAGCTCAGAGTGGAGCTTGCACCCCAACCATATTGCATATCATTAACCTCGAACTGAGTTACGATGACATCATTGGGAGTGCCGTCAGCCTTAACGCCTTCCTGTACGAGACCGTTGTCCCAGACATAGTGGCCGTCAACCTTTGTCTCGCCACGCTTGTAGCCAGCTATGACATTCGGATCGGTCACACGGACGATGGAACCCTTGTCGTTCTCATCCTCGGTGGTGCTGTAGTAGTACATACCGCCGCTCTTGCCATCGCGAACGCCAAGTGCATCTTCGATGATACCTGTATCCATATAGTACTGCCAGGGGAGGTTCAACATGTCGCCGCCTACGCGGAAGTCGAAGGTCAGGTCGAGGGTCAGGTTCTTGTAGGAGAGGCTTGTGCCGAAACCGCCGACGAGCTTAGGCATTGCGTTGCCTACCTTACGACGCTTGGATGTATCGGTAACATAGAGACCATCTTCGCCAACGAGCTTACCAAGGTCTTCCTTAATCTTACCGCCATTCTCGAGATATTCGTCGAGGTCAGCTCCTGTCTGCATCAGGCTACCGTCTTCTACGCGATAGAGGTGAGAATGTACGTAGGTGTACCAGTCACCCATAGGCTGACCGACATGTGATTCGAGGCTGTAAGCGCCTATATCACCGTCGAGGTGGTTGAGCACGTCAAGGCCATCAGCCAGTTTCTTTACTTCATTCTTGTTCTTAGCGATGTTTGCGCGAACATCCCAACGCCAGTCCTTAGTCTGAACGGGTGTGCCATAGGCGGCAAACTCAACGCCTCGGTTTGTCAGTTTACCTACGTTCATCAGCATGCTGCCAGCGCCCATTGAGCGGGCTGCCGTGGTGGCCAGGATCTGATCGTTGATGGTGTTGTTGTAGTAAGAGAGTTCGAAACCTAAGCGGTTGTGGAAGAACTTGCCTTCGAGGCCGATTTCAAACTCACGCTTCTGTTCAGGCTTGATGCTCTCGTTACCAACGGTTGAATCGATGTAGTTCTGGATGAATGAATTGTTATTAGTAGCAGGATTAGCTTTCTGCAGGTTGCTTTGGCTATAGGCAACAACTGCACGATAGATTTCAGGTGCATTACCTACTACACCATATGATGCGCGCAGTTTTCCATAGTCCCACCAGGTAGGACGGTTTTCTTTAAGCATCTCAGAGAAAATCAAGCTACCGCTGACTGAGGGGTACCAGAAGGTGTTGTTGCCTTTCTTCAGCGTCGAAATCTTTTCCTGGCGCATTGTACCTTCGATGTATGCCCAGCTATCGAAACCATAACCTGCGGTGAAGAACAGACCTGTGCGCAGGAGGCTCTGGCGATCCATGCTGGCACCGGGAGTGCCTACTGAAGCTGCGAGGTTGAACCAGTTCTCCTGACTCAAACCTTGGCTTGTGCTTACGCTTGAGCGATAGTAATCCTCTTGGCGTGCGTTCCAACCGATGTGAGCCGTCACGTTGTGCTTCTCAGCGAAGGTGTTGTCATAACCGAGCATTACGTCGCCATAGTAAATCTGATACTTGCTGTTCTGCAAACCATAGTAGTCGCTGTATTGGCCATTGGACGAGAAGATGTGTGAATTCTCGGCATAGTTCTTGTTCTCAATCTTGTCGATTGTCAGGTCAGCAGCGGCACGTGCTCCGAGGGTCAGGCCTGGGATGATTTCCCACGTGGGGTTGACACTACCGATGAAGCGGTTGTGGTCTTCTTCTTGAACGCGACCAAGGATGTTCCAGAAATATTCGCTGATGAGCGAGCTAGAACCCATGGGGGTGTATAGGAACTGCTCGTCGGGGGTCAGCGTCTGGTCGGTACCGCCGTTGACCGCTGCGATGCTGTTCATATAACCCAAGCTTGTCACAGTGTGGTCACGTATGTAGGCGATATCGGTGAAGCTGCCTGCCATACCGGAGTAGTTCTGCACAAGGCGGGTGATACGGTACGGGCGGTTCTTGATGTACTGGTGCTGGTAGTTGGCTGTGTAGTTCAACTTAATAGTCTTCGCAACATCAAATGTACCATTAAGGTTGAAGTTGTGGCGATTGTTGTTGGAGTTGTACTGCATAGCCTTCACATCCGTGTAGGTGTATGAAACACGTACATGGTTGCGGTCGGTGCTGTTGGTCAGCGAGAGGTTGTAGTTCTGGTTGAAACCAGTGCGGAAGATTTCAGACCAGGGATCATCGCAGATGGCTGTATACGGGCGAACCGTACCGTCGAAATAAGTGACGGACTTGTTGGCATCGTAGCGGGAACCATAGGAATAAAAGGTCTCACGGTTTGGTGTTGTGATGGAATTGCCGTCGCGGTCAACACGTGTGTTGCGGAAGCCAGTGAGAGCCTGCTCATTGTCGTTGCCAAGGACCCAGTTGTCATAGCCAGGACCAAACTCGGTTTGTGTTGAGGGCATATAAGCGACCTTGTCCCAGCTGAGTGTTGCGCTGAAGTCGACCTTTGTACCAGAGCCTTGGGCTCCCTTCTTGGTCGTAATCATCACGACGCCGTTAGCAGCTTCTGAGCCATAAAGTGCAGAAGCGGCAGCGCCCTTCAGGATTGAGATGTTCTCGATATCCTCGGGGTTAATGTCAACGAGACCATTTGAGCGGATGCGTTGGTTGGTCCAATAACCCTCATTGTTGGTCTGGCCATTGTGGATGGGCACACCGTCGAGAACGATGAGAGGCTGAGTGTTACCTGTGATTGATGAATAACCACGAACGTTGATGGCAACAGCAGAAACGTTACCACCAGGGGCTGCACTGACGCGAACGCCTGGGGTTTTACCATAGAGTGCTGCTGCAAAGTTGGGTGCTCCTGTCTTCACCAGTTCATCGGCATCGATGTTGACAACGGAGTAGCCAAGGGCCTTTTGCTCTTTCTTAATGCCGAGGGCGGTGACGACGACCTCTTCCAGGCCGGCTACGTCTTCAGCCAGATTGACTGAATATGAGCCGCCTGTGGCCCCGACTTTTAATGTCTGAGCTTTAAAGCCCATACACGAAATCTCCAGAGTGGAGTTTGCAGGTGCTGAAAGGTTGTACTGACCATTGGCATTGGTAATTGTGCCTGTCGTCTGTCCTTTAACCTTTACGGTAGCGCCGGCAACGGGCTGTCCCGTTTCATCTGTCACTCTACCCTGTACGTTCACGTTTTGTGCATAGAACGCCGTGGCGAACATCATGCACAAAACTGTCAAACACGCTCTCAGTGAGAGCGAAAAGAAATTTTTCTTTTTCATGTTTGCTCTTTTTAGGTTAATACTGGTAAATTAGTTAATAGTGTTATTAAAAGTTAGTTTTGCTTTACAAAGTTAAGGTGTTATGGCTTGTTTCGGCCGTAAAATTAGTGTTTTTTTGCAAGGTGACAAATATTTTCGACATTTTTTTAGTGAAGAAATATTATTTCGCCCTTTGTTTGGTTGCCCGAGAAAGCAAAAATGTACAAATAGAACATTGGCAATTGATGACTGATGATTGAGAATGTATAATTGTCAATGAGTGTGGTGCAGAGCTTCTGCATGTCATCTATGAAATCTGGCGCAGAGGTTACGTTTTGTAATTCGAATGTTCGGCCCCTTGCTATATAATATTTAATGTGTACGGCTCAGCGTTTGGTTGGAGCTTATTATGATAAAAAATGCGTGGAGGCTTGAATTTCCTTGAAAAATCTTTGGCCTTTTGTCGGTTTTGTCTATTTTTGCCAAAGAAATCTATCTTTCAGCCGAATAAAATCAATCATTGAACAGCATAAAATCGTTTAATCTATGCGCACTTTTCCTATTCTTGTTGCCTTGTCAGTAAGCCTGGGTTTGGCTGCACAGGTTGTACCTACCTCTGAGTTTACGCGCGGTATTGGTCAATATCCCGGCCGTCCCTCGGAATTCTTTGGGCCTAAGTATGAAAGAGTTGAGGCTCCGTCGGGGGCGGCAGTCAATCTGGCTCTGCATCGTCAAGCGTTAGCCTCTTCGACAGCCGATTACAACCTCACGGCTCATCTCGTCACCGATGGCATCGTCGACGAGCGCGAGCCGGCGCTCCTCGTGGTCAGCACTCCTGCCGGCCGTATTCCCAAGCGCGAGGCGGAGTGGGCTATCGACGGCGGTCCCTATTCCAACCAGGTGCTCACGGGCGCTCACACATGGTTGCGCTACGACTGGGGTGGCGCTCAGACGCTCACGGCACGTGCCCTGCGCCTCGACGCCCGTGTGGCTTATCGTGAGGCTCAGGCTACTGACGGCTACACGATTGCCGTCGAAGCCTCTGACGACGGCTCGTCGTGGACTACGGTGGGGCAGTTGAAGGGCCGCGACCTCCCCGGCACTGCTATGAAGTATAAGCTCAGTTCCGACCCTAATAAGCAGACCGCCACCGACTATCTGCCGGCGCGTATGCTCGAACAGACTGTTACTCTCGACCGCACTTGCTCCTTCCGCCATCTGCGTCTGGCCCTTGATATGCCTGGGGCAGAATACTGGGTCGTCAACGACCTGCATTTCCTCGACGAGGTGGGGCAGGAGGTGTGGGCCCAGCCCTCGCAGGAGTTTGCCAGCATGTGGATGAGCGAGGGCGGCGGCCGTCAGTGGCTGCGCATCGACCTGGGGGCTCCGGCGAAGATTGATAAGATAGTGCCCCATTGGTTCTCAGAGCCCAAGCGCTGGCACACAGACGTGGCCGCCGATGGTTCTTCGGTTACGATAGTCATGGAAGAGCCTTCCGATGCCGGGAACTACGCCTTGCGCGAGGTAGAGGTCTGGGGGTGGCCGTCGCAACGCCTTGTGCCCCAGCCCGTCAAAGGGTGGTCCGGCAACCGTTACGAACTGAGCGGAGGCCATTGGAAGCTGGAACGCAGCTCAGAGGTCCGGGCCTCGGGCGCAGAAATCTCCAGCACCGGCTTCGACGACGAGCGGTGGCTGTGGGCCACGGTGCCCGGCACGGTGCTGATGTCCTACGTCAATGCCGGCGCTGTTCCCAATCCCAACTATGCCGATTGGGTCGACCAGATTTCTGAGTCCTTCTTCCGCTCTAACTTCTGGTACCGCGACGTTTTTGAATGGAAACCCGGCACTGATGGAGAGAGGGCTTTCCTCAACTTCGACGGCATCAACTGGAAAGCCCGCGTATGGCTCAACGGGCACGACCTCGGCACGGTGGATGGCGCCTTCCGTCGCGGGCGCTTCGACGTTACAGGCCTCTTGAACGCGGGCGACAACGTGTTGGCCGTGGAGGTCATCTGCAACGAACATTTCGGCGTCGTCAAGGAGAAAGATGCCAACACCACGCAATTCAATGGCGGCATCCTCGGGGCCGACAACCCTACCTTCCATGCCACCATCGGCTGGGACTGGATAACAACCGTGCGCGGCCGCAACGCCGGATTGTGGAACGAGGTCTACCTGACGCGCGAGGGAGCCGTGACGCTCTCCGACCCCTACGTGCAGACTCGCGTGGGCGAGAAGGTGGCAGCGGAGCCTTCCGTCTTCGTGCGCAACAACACTGACCAGCCCATCTTCGGTCTACTCTGCGGATGGATAGGCGACCTCCGCTTCGAGAAAGCTGTGAGCCTGCCAGCCCTGGGCGAGCAGGAGGTCACGTTCTCACCAGCCGACTTCCCACAGCTGGCCGATGTGCGCCTGCCCCTCTGGTGGCCCAACGGCTACGGCGAGCCCGTGCTCCACGAGGCCGGTTTCGAACTGAAGCCCGTCACACGCCTTTCCAACCTCGACAAAGAAGTCTCCGCTCTCAACTATCAACTCTCCGCTCTCCACTATAAGGCCGGCCTGCGCGAGATGACCTACGAGGGCCTGGGCGACAGCCTGCTCATCTACGTCAACGGTCGCCGCTTCGTGCCCTTAGGCGGCAACTGGGGCATGGACGAGCACAACCTCTGCTACCGCCGCCGCGAGTACGACGCAGCCGTCAGCTTCCACCGCTCGATGCACGCCACTATGATCCGCAACTGGGTGGGCATGACGGGCGACGACGACTTCTACCGCGCTTGCGACAGTCTCGGCATCATGGTGTGGCAGGACTTCTGGCTCGCCAACCCTGCCGACGGCCCCGACCCCTACGACGAGGCCCTCTTCCTCGACAATGCCCGCGACTACGTGCGGCGCATCCGTCAGCATGCCTCGCTCGGCATCTTCTGCGGCCGCAACGAAGGCTATCCGCCGGCCACCATCGACCGCTCGCTGCGCCACTTCGTTGCCAGCCTCGCGCCCGGCATGGCCTATATCCCCAGCTCTGCCGACGACTGTGTCACCGGCCACGGCCCCTATTGTGCGCAGCCGGCGCGCGTCTATTTCGAGCGGCAGTCCGGCAAGATCCACACTGAGCGCGGCCTGCCCAACGTGATGAACTACGAGGACCTCGCACGCACCATAGAGCCCGACTCGCTCTGGCCGCAGAGCAAGCAGTGGGGACAGCACGACTACACCCTCCGAGGGGCCCAACGCGCCAGCGAGTTCAACGGCCTCGTCGGCCAAGCCTTCGGACCTTCGCGCAGCGCAAAGGAGTTCACGCGCCGCGCACAGCTCATCAACTACAACGGCTACCGCTCGATGTTCGAGGCCACCAGCGTCAGCCGCGCCGGCCTGCTCATCTGGATGAGCCACCCCTGCTGGCCGTCGATGGTGTGGCAGACCTATGACTACTACTTCGAGCCCACCGCCGCCTTCTTCGGCATGAAGAAAGGTTGCGAGCCTCTGCACATTCAGCTCAATGCGCTCACCGACCGCGTCGAGGTCGTGAACGCCTTCGCCGGCGACCGCAGCAAGCTCGTCGCCACCGCCACCGCCTACGACCTGCATGGCCGCCGCCTCTGGAGCCAGAGCCAGCGCCTTACGGCCAAGGACGACACCACCGTGCCCCTCTTCGCCCTCAGCGCGAAGGCCCGGCAGACAGACTGCGCCCTGCTGCGCCTCGAGCTGCGCGAGGGTAAGCGCCTCGTCTCCGAGAACGACTATTTCGTAGGCATCAGTGCTGACAGCCTCTCGCTCGCGCCACTGCTGAGCCTGCCCAAGGCCAACGTGGAGGCAAAAACCACCCTCGACCTCAGCGGCGAGTGCTGCACAGCCACCGTCACGCTGACGAACCGCGGAAAAGTCCTAGCCCCCTTCATCCGCCTCAACCTCCTCGGCGCCGACGGCGAGCAGATCCTGCCGGCCGACTACACTGACAACTACTTCAACCTCCTCCCCGCTGAGAGCCGCACCGTCGTCATCACCTGGCGCCGCGAAGACGCCCGCGGCCAGCAACCTACCATCGCCGTTGAGGTCCTGAACGAATAAAGGTCAAAAAAAAACTAATCCCTAATCTCTAATCTCAAATCCTTTCCCCAAGGCAGTTCGCGAAAAACATTTTTTTAAAACTATGGTAAAGAACCTTTTGGCGGCAGCGACGGCTGCGCTCTTAGTGGCAGCCTGCCACAACCTCGGCGCCGAACGCCAGCGCTTAGACAGCCTCATAGCCGACTCTGAGCAGATGCTTGAGGCCGAGAATATCGACTCAGCCTGGGCCCTGCTTGAGCAGGCCTACACCTTTGCCGACGGCCTCAACGCTCCCGACGCCGAGGCTGAGGTCCTCCTGGCCATGGCCCGCTACCACAACATGATGGATCGCCCCGACTCGGCCGTAGCCTGCCTCCTTCGCGGCCTCGACATCTGCCCGTCGGCCCCTGATGCTCTGCTGGCTCAATACTATGCCGAGCTGTCGGCTACATATAATATTACGGGCGACATGCGCGCGTGCGTAGAGTGGGGCGAAAAGGCCCTGCCGCTCATGCGCCTCTACGGCAGCGACGAGGATTACGCCATCATGTGTGGCAACACGGGCATAGCCTACCGCCGCCTCGGCCTGCAGGACTCAGCCGCCATCCTCTACCGTCAAGGCCTCGAGCGCGCCATCGCTGCCTCCGACTATGGCAGTCAGGCTTATCTGGCCAACAACCTGTCGGTGCTCTACACCGAGATGGGGCGCTACGCCGAAGGCATCAGTTATGCCGACAGCGCCGCCGTCAGTGCCGGACTTGCCGGCGACGAGGTGGAGCGACTCTCGGCGCTGGCCAACAAAGGCGTAGGCTTGCAACTCAACAAACAGCCGCAAGAGACCATAGAGCTCCTGACCACTGTCTTTGAGAAGGCAGAAGCCACCAGCAGTACGGCCCTTAAACTCAAGACCATCAACTATCTGCTCAAGGCGCTCATCGACGTCAAGCAGTGGACCGCGGCAGCCGACTACCTCAGCCGGGGCGAGGCCATTGCCGCCTCGCTGCCGCCCGGCAACACAGCCGCGGCCGGCATCCTCGAATCCAGAATGATACTTCAGACCGAGCAAGGCCGCTACACAGCTGCCCTGCAGACCATCGACAGCCTGGAACAGCTCATGGCACTGCAGCAGGTGATACCGCCTTTCCGGCTTCTGAACTACAAGGGACGCTGCCTGGCAGCCCTCGGCGACTATCGCCAGGCCTACAGCCTGCAGGCTCGCAGTGCCGCCCTCAGCGACTCAATAAGGAGCCGCGAGAACGATGCCAACCTCGACAGACTGGCCACTGACGTCAGGGTGATGGAGAAGGAACTGGCGCTGAGCCGCCTCAGCCAGCAACAGGCCCGTACGCAACACGCCGTAGCCCTGCTCGCAGCCCTGCTTGCCGTGCTTGCCGCTGCCGTCGTGGCTCTCGTCTTCTACCTCCGTAATCGTCGCAGTCAGGCCGCCATGCGCGAAACCCGCAAGTATGTCGAGGGCATCGAGCAGGAGCGAAGCCGTTTTGCTCGCGAACTGCACGACGGTGCCTGCAACGAGCTGCTCGCCATTGGCATGCAGCTGCGTCGCGAGAACCCCGATGTCGGCGACGTGACGCAGCAGATTGCCACCCTGCGCTCCGGCCTGCGCAACCTCTCGCACGAGCTCATGCCGCCGCAGTTCACCGACGGCGTAACCCTCAACGCCGCCTTGGCTCACTACCTCTCCCACATCGAGCAACCAGAGGTAAGCTTCCACTGCGAGGGCGACGGCTGGGCTCGCATCCCTGCTGCCACGGCCTACCAGTTCTACCGCATCGCACAGGAAGCCATAGGCAACATAATCGTTCACCAGCCCGAAGCACATGTCGAGGCAGCGCTGACCCTCTGCGGTGATAAACTCGACATGGACTTCGTCTCTACGGGGGCGGTCGTCGAGGGTGATGGCCGAGGCGTTGGCCTCCAGTCGCTGCGCGAGCGTGCCGAAAGTATCGGAGCCACGCTCACTACCGAGCAGGCACCAACCTCCTTCGCGCTTCACGTCGCGAGCCGCTGACGCCGCACTTTAATAATCTATGCGACTACGGCGTTCCGTAGTTTTGGCCTTTCCCGCACATTTTTTTCGTGAGGGAAAGGTTTTTTTATGTCTTTTTCATCTATATTTGCAGACGACTTCTCAACTTAAACCACAAGAATGGAACAAACAGAACAAGCAAGACTGCTCATCGTCGAAGACCACGAGATAGTGGCGCTGGGATTGAAAACACTTCTTGCAACGAACCCTGCTCTCAGCACCATCGACTGCGTGGCAACGGCCAAACAAGCCATGGAACTCACAGTTGCTCACCCTTACGACCTTTATATCGTTGATGTCGAACTGCCCGACATGACGGGCATCGAACTCGTCAAGAGCCTGCAGACGCTCTCGCCCGACAGCGCTTTCATCTTCCACACCATCCACGACGAGCTGTGGACGCTGCATAAGATGGTGAGCAGCGGGGCTAATGCCATAGTGATGAAAGACGACAACCCGAGCGAGATGCAGCAGGCCATAGCAAGCGTGCTCGACGGCGGAACCTATTTCAGCAGCCATTTCCGCGAGTGCTGCGAGGAGATGGAACGCCACCAGACGCTCTCGGAACGCGAGATCGACATACTGCGCCTCATAGCCGAAGGGCAACAGACGAAGGATATCGCCGAGCGCCTCTTCGTATCGGCCAACACTATTGAATTTCATCGCAAACGCATCATGCGTAAGTTGGCCGTCACGAACATGGCACAACTCGTCAAGGAAGGGATTGCCAAAGGATACATCAAGGTAAAAACAAAATAACATGAAAAAGATTCTTATTCTACTATCCCTCTGCATGGGCGTGCAGACGCAGGCCGACGCTCAGTTCCTTAAGAAGCTGGGCGACGCCATCGAGAAAGGGACAAAGAAACTGGACCAGGCCACCGAGAAACTCGACAAAGCATTAGGAGGCTCGCAGACGCAGAACGCTGGCACAGCCAACGCGAACACGAAGGCCGTCACCAAGACCTTTCAGTCTGGCCCCACCAGCATCAAGACCGAAGGCGACCTGCGCGGATTGGAAATCAGCTGGGTTGGCGCCTCACGTATCTATGGCTCCAATAGTGTAAGCCTGCGCTACCGCCACGTCAACAATGGCGACCAGCGGCTCCGCATAGGCCTCGGCGAGGGTAATGGAAGTACGCTCACCTATGCCATCGACGGCCAAAGCCGCCGCTACGGATGCGAGAACGTGTTTATCGGCGGCAAGGGCTTGAACTATGCGAATGGCTGCATAATGGAGATTGGCACACGCGACTTGGTCGTGCTGCGCTTCGACAACGTAGGCACCTCGGTCGGCTCGTTTGAGACAGTCGTCGCGGGTGGCACCGTGGGCTACGAATCATCCAGCTGGAACTACGTCACGCTTACGGCCACCAACATTCCCATCAGCATCCTGCCTGCCATCACCGCCAAAGGCGTCTTCGGCGAGCAGAAAGTGCTCATCGGGCAGAACATCGCAGACCTGCCCAAGACATTCTCTAACTTGTATGATGCCTACACCGTGAGCAAGGAAGAGGATGAGGACGAGACCACAACCATTATCACCTTCACCCTCAAAGGACAGGAGACGATGACCGCCATCGTGGGCGACCAAAATACCATCGACAACATTGACGTCCACTCCACCAACGTCTATGCTCGCGTAGGCAGGGAATATTACAGCTGTGGTAGCCAGATACGCTTCCTCAAAAGCGAGAGCGGTGTCGCCGAGGACCCCGACTACGGACAAGTGTCCTATCAAGGTCTCTACTTCGATGAGGACACTGAAGGCAATATCTGTACGATACATATCTAAACTAAATAATCTTTATTCATTATGAAACGAATCCTATCTTTTGCCGCCGGCCTTATGCTGCTGGCTGCAACCACAGCCTGCAACTCGCAGAGAAAACAAGGAGAAGCGAATGCAGATTCAATGTCAGTAGAGGCAGAGACAACAGTAGAGGCAGCGCAGCCAGTTTTTACGGCCGAGGGCATTGCCCCGGTGACGCTTGGCGCCGTCCTGGCAGAGCTGCCGGAACAGGTGGAGGGGCTTTATGCCAGCAAGCAATACGTTGAGATTGAGAACCCCGAGGAGGCCGACGCCGATGCCGTCGACGGCTGGTATTTCTATGATGCTGAGGGTAACGTACTGTTCACCGCCGAGGACAACGGCAAGGGCTGTGTGGGACGCGTCACTGTCAAGTCGCCTGCCATCGCCACCGCCAAGGGCGCACACGTCGGCATGACGGCCGCAGAGATCGAGGCAGTGGAGGGCATCGTTAAGGACGCAGCTAACCCCGAAGCCGACTACCAGCTCACCACCTTCACCCTCGACGACATCTCCATAGCTCTGGATTGGGAGGGCACTGCCGTGGCTTCGATGAGCGTAGAACGATGGTAAAAAATAGTTTAATACATTTTACAAGATGAAGAAGACAATCGTTTTTGCCGTTGCCGCCATGCTGACGCTTGGCGCTAACGCACGCATCCTGCGCGTGAACAACACTTCGGGCTCTTCAGCCCCCTACCAGACTATCGAGGCCGCCCTCGAGGCAGCCAACGAGGGCGACACCATCATGGTGGATGCCTCTACGCAGACCTATGGTCTCGTCGACATCGCCAAGCGCGTCGTAGTGCTCGGTCCCGGCTACTGGCTGGCAGAGAACGGCATCACCGAGGAGGGTCCCAGCTATGCTATGCTGGGGTCGGGTGTGCAAAATCCAACCATCACAGCCGAGGGCGTCGTCATAAAAGGCATGTCTTTCTATAGGGGCATCACAATCAAGGCGCCTAAAGCAGTCATCAACAAATGCCTTTTCGGCGGTGGAATCGTTCTCGAAGGAGCCGACAACTGCATCATCCACCAGAACATCGTCTCGGGCGACATCCGCGGCGAACAAACTACCCCGGCATCCTACTGCCAAGTGACCAATAACATCATCACCGATGGCGTCAATGGCTTTGTCGACAGCTATATAGCTTACAACACCATGCATGTTGAGAATGGCAGGCTTTTCAACCTCTATACCTGCAAAGGGTGCACCGTTGAGCACAATTGGAGCACTACCGACCTGAAGGCCAACGAGACGGCGGCAGCCAATAACAACTTCTCGGCCAACTACGTGTCAGAGGACTATAAGGAACTGCTACACTCGCTCCTCTACAGCAGTGATGGCATAATCGACAAGGACATAGCCGCCTTGGAGATCGACGCTCAGCTGCGCAGCACGTACGGAGCCTTTGCCGGTGCTACGCCCTACATCATCTCGGGCGTGCCCGCAGGCCCTGTCATCCAAGACCTCATCGTGCCCGCAAGCGTGGAGCGAGGCAGCAAGCTTCAAGTTACCGTTAAAGTGGGAGTACAGCAATGAACGCCTTGCGACTTTTCTTGCTCGCTCTCGGCCTCGGCTGCCTGACGACACTCTCTGCCCAGGAGCCTTTGCGTGTGGAGTATTTCTTAGACGATGACCCGGGCTTTGGCGCCGCTGTCGCGTTGACCGGCGTGCACGTGGGATCCAACGCCCTTTCCTTCGACCTGAGCACTGCAGAGGCTGGAGCCCACGTCCTCTATGTCCGCTCGCAGGACGCCGAGGGGCGCTGGTCGGCCACGGTGGCGCGACCGCTCTTCGTCGACAGCTATCAGGACATCGTCCGCGTGGAGTACTTCTTCGACGGTGCAGACCCGGGTCTGGGCAAGGCCACGCCCGTGGCGCTGCCCGAGCAACCCTACAAAGCGCGCTTTGAACTCCCGCTTGCCCTCGATGTCAGCAGCCTCGCCCTCGGGAGCCACACCCTCTCGGTGCGCGCCCTCGACCGCTTCGACCAATGGACGGATCTGCTGACGCGCCCGTTCACCATCGTCGAAGGCTCCGGCCCCATAGACCCTGACCCGCAGGTCGAGACCGACCTCTCGCGCATCGAGTATTTCTTCGACGTCGATCCGGGTTACGGTCAGGGAATCCCTCTTTCGGCTCCCCGCACAGGTGCTAACACCTACACGATGGACTTCACGGCTGTGGAGGCGGGAGCGCATGTGCTCTACCTTCGTGCTGCCGACGAGGCTGGGCGCTGGTCGCCTACGGTGGCGCGCCCGCTGTTCGTCGTGCCTCGTGCGGAAAGGCGCATCACCGCCTTGGAGTATTTCTTCGACGATGCCGACCCGGGCGAGGGCAAGGCCACTGCCGCTGCCGTCCCGAGCAATACTTCGGAACCCTTCGCTTTCGATGTGGATGTCGACGCTCTCGCTGTTGGCAACCATCAGCTGAACGTCCGTGTCCGCGACGACGAGGGCCGCTGGTCGCTCGTCAGCAGCAGGCCGTTTATCCTCTCCAGTGCTACGTCAATCGAATGGACGATGCCCGTGAGCCTCCGTGTGGAGGGTTCACACGTAGTGCTCGCAGGCCAAAGCCGCAGCGCGGCGTGGCAGGTGGAAGTGTTCACGCTCGCTGGCCTGCGGCTACACTCTTGCGTGTGGCCTGTGGCTCAGGCACGATTAGAGCTTGACATACCGCCGCACACGGCAGTCATTGTCAGAGCTAAGGATCAGCAGACAGGGCAAACGATGAGCCAGACCCTCGCCTCTGCTCGCTGAGCATGGGGCTGTGAGGATTAACAAGCGTGCCCTTCGGCCTCGTCTGGCCAGACGTGTCGAAAAAATAGGCCAAGGGTTTCAGGTGTTCCACACGGGTGGGACACCTGAAACCCTTGGCCTTTCTTTGTATAACCCTTAAGCCTTTTGCCCAATTAGCTTAAGCCTTTTCCCAAAAAAACCTTAAGCCTTTTTCCCGATTAGCTTAAGCCTTTTCTCAAAAACCCTTAAGCCTTTTCTCAAAAACCCTTAAGCCTTTTGCCCAATTAGCTTAAGCCTTTTGCCCAATTAGCTTAAGCCTTCCCGCCGAAGCCCTTAAGCAATCTCCCCTCCTTGAGGGAGGGGCTAAGGGAAGGCTCCTAATTCCCAATCCCCAAAGCCCAAATCCATTTTCTTATGTAAGTGCAAACGTTTGCACAAACGCTTGCCTCTTTTTCCCTTCTTTTCATTGGCAGCCTGTTTTTTTGTCTTAACTTTGCAGCAGGAAAAACCATACAAAACATTTTCACTCTCAGCATGAAAACGAAAACCTTATTTGCACTTGTATGCTCGCTGCTGATGCTGGCAGCCTGCAACAACCGCCCGGCAGCTTTTCGCAGCGAGGGCAATGGCGCCGTAGAGGTGAGCCGCATTGATCCTACCGACTGGTACGTAGGCCTGAAGGACCCGTCGCTGCAACTGATGGTCTACGGCACGGGTATCCGCGATGCCGAAGTTTATGTTGACGGAGCCAAGGTAGACTCCATCGTGCGCCTCGACTCGCCCAACTATCTTCTTGTCTACCTGAACCTCGACGGCGTAAGCGCCGGCGAGCTCCCCATAGCCTTCTGTCGCCCGGGAACAGACGACAAGACCATAGTGAAATACCAACTGAAGGAACGCGAGAAGGGCGGCAACGAGCGCGAGGGCTTCACCAACGCTGACGTGCTCTATCTGCTCATGCCCGACCGCTTCGCTCAGGGCCCCGGCCACCCGGCACAGGTCGATGGCTTGAGCCACTACGTAGAGGACCGCTCGCAGCCCTCGCTGCGCCACGGAGGTGACCTCGAAGGCGTGCGCAGCCATCTCGACTACTTCACCGACCTGGGCGTCACAGCACTCTGGTTCACACCCATCCTTGAGAACAACTCGCCCGACGACAACGGAGCGTCGACCTACCACGGCTATGCCACTACCGACTACTATCGCGTCGACCCCCGCTTCGGCACCAACGAGCAGTACCGCCAACTCATCGACGACGCTCATGCCAAAGGCCTAAAGGTGGTCATGGACATGATCTTCAACCACTGCGGCTTCGACCACCCGTGGGTCAGCGACCTGCCCTCCAAGGATTGGCTCAACATAAGCGAGTGGCTACAAGGCAACGACCGCCGCGACAGCACCGGCGCAGTCTATCCCAACGAAAAGTTCCAACAGACTTCCTACAAGATTACGCCCGTCTTCGACCCCTACGCCTCAGAGGCCGATATGCGCGAGACCGTTGACGGATGGTTCGTGGCCACTATGCCCGACCTCAATCACCGCAACCCGCACCTGATGACCTACCTCATCCAAAGCTCAATCTGGTGGATAGAAACTGCTGGCATCGACGGCATACGCATGGACACCTACCCCTACGCCGACCGCACCGGCATGGCCCGCTGGATGAAGCGCCTCGACGAGGAATACCCCAACTTCAACGTCGTGGGCGAGACATGGGTTACCGAGCCGGCCTACACCGCCGCATGGCAGAAGGATTCGCGACTGACCGACTACAACTCCTACCTGAAGACGGTCATGGACTTCAGCTTCTTCGACAAGCTGGCCAAGGCCAAGAACGAGCATACCGATGCCTGGTGGGACGGCTACAACCGCATCTACGGCAGCCTGCTCTACGACTACCTCTACACCGACCCGACCCACGTGATGGCCTTCGTCGACAACCACGACACCGACCGCTTCCTCGGCACGGCTCAGGGACCTTACAAGGTCGAGAAACTGAAGCAGGCACTGGCCCTGCTGCTGACGTTGCCGCGCATACCGCAGATCTACTATGGCACAGAGATACTCATGGACGGCACCAAGGAGGTGACCGACGGCAATGTGCGCTGCGACTTCCCCGGCGGCTTCCCCGGCGACGCGCGCGACGCCTTCACCGAAGCCGGCCGCACGCCCGAGCAGCAGGATATGTTCGGATGGATGAGCCGGTTGCTGCACTGGCGTCAGGGCAACGAGACCATCATTCGCGGCTATACAACGCAGTTCACGCCATGGAAAGGCGTCTACGTCGTAGCCCGCCGCTGGCACCGCAACACCGTCATCATCGTGGTCAACGGCACCGACAACGAAGCCACGATGGAAGTGGCCCGCTTTGCCGAACTGCTCGACGTGGAGCAGACAGCCACAAGTCCCCAGGCCGTTGACGTTCCCACAGGCCGCCATTTCAACCTAAGCCACGACGTCACACTTGCTCCGCGCGAAGCGTTAGTGCTTGAGCTGCAATAACGCCGTGAATGTTAGTCTGAAACGCCTTGCTTTCGCTTTTGTGCGTGCGCGAACGCGAAAAAAATAACTTTTCACGAAAAAAAACGAGAATATCGTTTTCCGTTCCTTTTTAATTGATTAACTTTGCCGCGAATTTGGGCCTGAGGGCCGCGGATTCGCGGCTTTGTATGGCTGATTTTCAAGATCAAACATATAAAATCATTCTATATTCTTAACGCAATGAGCAAACAAACAGAAAAGATTCAGGAGCTCATAGAGCTCCGCGCCAAAGCCCGTCTGGGCGGCGGTGAGAAAGCCATTGAGAAGCAGCACGACCGCGGCAAATACACAGCTCGCGAGCGCATCGACATGCTGCTGGACGAAGGTAGCTTCGAGGAAATGGATATGTTCGTGACCCATCGCTGCCACAACTTCGGCATGGAGAAGAAGCAGTACATGGGCGACGGCGTAGTCACTGGCTACGGCACAGTGAACGGCCGTCTGGTCTATGTCTTCGCTCAGGACTTCACGGTCAATGCCGGCTCGCTCTCCGAGACCATGGCTCTGAAGATCTGCAAGGTGATGGACGCTGCCATGAAGGTGGGCGCTCCCGTCATCGGACTGAACGACTCGGGCGGCGCCCGTATTCAGGAAGGTATTAACGCCTTGGCTGGTTACTCCGAAATCTTCGAGCGTAACATCCTCGCCTCGGGTGTTGTTCCTCAGATTAGCGGTATCTTCGGCCCCTGCGCCGGCGGCGCCGTCTACAGCCCCGCGCTGACAGACTTCACCCTGATGATGGAAGGCACGAGCTACATGTTCCTCACCGGCCCCGCCGTCGTGAAGACCGTGCTCGGCGAAGTCGTCACTCAGGAAGAGCTGGGAGGCGCAAGCGTTCACTCCACCAAGTCTGGTGTGACTCACTTCACTGCCAAGACAGAGGAAGAGGCTATGGCAATGATCAAGCAGTTGCTCAGCTATATCCCTCAGAACAACCTCGAGAAGACGCCGCGCGTAGAGTGCACCGACCCCATCGACCGCAAGGACGACTACCTCAACGAGATCATCCCCGACAACCCCAACATGCCTTACGACATGTACGAGGTCATCGCTTCGATTGTCGACAACGGCGAGTTCTTCGAGGTGCAGCCCAACTACGCCAAGAACATCATCGTCGGCTTCGCCCGCTTCAACGGCGAGAGCGTAGGCATCGTAGCCAACCAGCCCAAGCAGCTGGCCGGCGTGCTCGACTGCAACGCAAGCCGCAAGGGTGCTCGCTTCGTGCGCTTCTGCGACGCCTTCAATATTCCCCTTGTAACCCTCGTTGACGTCCCCGGCTTCCTGCCCGGTACGGGTCAGGAGTACAACGCCGTCATCCTGCATGGTGCCAAGCTGCTCTACGCTTTCGGCGAGTGCACGGTGCCCAAGGTTACCGTCACGCTGCGTAAGAGCTACGGCGGCAGCCACATCGTGATGAGCTGCAAGCAGCTGCGTGGCGACATGAACTACGCATGGCCGTCAGCTGAGATTGCCGTGATGGGTGCTGCCGGTGCTGCTGCCGTCCTCTACGCTAAGGAGGCTAAGGCCATAAAGGAAGAGAAGGGCCCCGAGGCTGCCAAGGAATTCATCGCCGAGAAGGAGGCCGAATACACCAAGCTCTTCGCCAACCCCTACAATGCAGCCAAGTACGGCTACATCGACGATGTCATCGAGCCGCGCAACACCCGCTTCCGCATCATCCGCGCCCTCGACCAGCTGGCCGACAAGCGTATGAGTAATCCCGCCAAGAAGCACGGTAATATACCGTTGTAAAAGACCCACCCCCGACCCCTCCCGTCAGGGAGGGGAGAGCTTGTGGGGTGGAACGAATAAGTTAAATGATAACCCTAAAAGAATGACCCTATAGACCTCTACGCGCCAGCCGCTCCCCTCCCTGACGGGAGGGGCTGGGGGTGGGTCAACTATTATGATTACTACATTATCTACCGATTGGGGCCTGGCCTGGGGTATGGCAGGCATCAGCGTGGGTGTGGTCTTCACGATCCTCATCCTGCTGGTGTGCGTGCTCTACATCTTCAGCGCCATAGCAGCCGGCAAGAGTGCCAAAGCACAAGAGGCCGCCAAACCGAAGGTGCTGACAGGGGCTGAGTACGTGAAGGCCAAGCAGGCTAAGCTCGCCGACGCATCGGAAGCCGAGAAGGTGGCCATCGCCACGGCTGTCTACCTATATATGGGTAACCAGCACGACGAGGAGAGTGGCGTCCTTACCATTCACCACACCGATCACACCGCTTGGCATGCCGAGCTGAACAGACATTTGTAATATTAAGTAAACAAGTTGACGAGTTAACAAGTAAACAAGTTGATACACAATCTGCTTTTTACCAGTAAACGTCAACTCATCAACAGGTACAATAAACTTGTCAACTTGTCAACTAAAAAAACTCGTCAACTCATAAAATTATGAAAGAATTCAAGTTTAAGATAGACGGCAAGGATTACGAAGCTCAGGTAGCCGAACAGGACAATGGCACCTTGGCCGTCACGCTCAATGGCAACACTTATGCTGTTGAAGTTCCCGCTCTGGCACATCACGCAGCCAAGCCAGTCGTTCATCACGCTGCCGCACCTGCCCCTGCAGCCTCACACGCTGCTCCCGCAGCAACGCCCCCCGCCGGGGGGCCACGGGGGGCTGCCGTTACGGCTCCGCTGCCCGGCACCATCAAGCAGATTCTCGTCAGCGACGGCCAGAAGGTGAAGAAGGGCGAGACCATCATCACCATGGAAGCCATGAAGATGGAGAACGCCATCACGGCTGAGGCCGACGGCACCGTAGTGAAGGTTCGCACCACCGTGGGCGCCAGCGTCAACCAGGGCGATGTCCTCGTGGATTTCGCCGCTGAGGCAGCAGCTCCTGCAGCCGCAGCTCCTGCTCCTGCTCCCAAGGCCGCTCCTGCTGCCGCTCCCGCTCCGAAGGCTGCTCCCGCTGCTGCAGCAGCTCCTGCCGCTGGCGCTCATGCCGTCGAGGCTCCTCTGCCCGGTACCATCAAGCAGGTGTTGGTTAGCGTAGGTCAGGAAGTGGCTGCCGGCGAGACTGTCGTTGTCATGGAAGCCATGAAGATGGAGAACAACATCACCGCCGAGTTCGCCGGCAAGGTCGCGGCCGTCAAGGTCGCTGTAGGCGATCAGGTCCAGAGCGGACAGGCTCTGGTGGAACTCGCATAAAAGAAGCCCCACCCGCACATTTTTCTTACGCAACGAATGTTGCGAAATAAACGAAATAGATTCCACATGAGGACTGATAATTCGTCATATTCGTGGAATTCGTTGAGCAAAGAAAGTGTTAGGAACGATTAAACAATATGTATTTGCTAATCTATTGAAAAGATGAAACAATATCTCAAGTATTTTGGACTGCTCGCAGTGGCACTGATGATTCCTATGATGGCATCTGCTCAGGACTTCTCCTTTGGCGACGCTATGAGCAAGTTCTTCGGTGAGATGGGTATCACCAGTTTCTTCATCGGCGAGGGTTGGAAGAATGCAGTGATGATCTGCATCGCATGCTTGCTGCTCTACCTGGCCATCAAGAAGGAGTATGAACCGCTGCTGCTGCTGCCGATCGCTTTCGGCATGCTGCTGTCCAACATCCCCGATGCAGGCCTCTTCCACACCTCGATGTGGAACGACGAGTTCCTGAATGCCAACAGCCCCTATTACCACAGCTATCGCCACGTGATGGCTGAGGGAGGTCTGCTCGATGTGCTCTACATCGGTGTCAAGGCAGGCGTCTATCCCTGTCTCATCTTCCTCGGTGTAGGTGCAATGACCGACTTCGGTCCCCTGATTGCCAACCCGAAGAGCCTGCTTTTAGGCGCTGCCGCACAGCTCGGTATCTTCGCTACGTTCCTGGTGACCCAGATGGATTTCTTCGGCTTCAATCCTGCCGAGGCTGCTTCCATCGGTATCATCGGTGGTGCCGACGGTCCTACGGCCATTTTCCTGACCTCGAAGCTGGCTCCCCATCTCCTTGGTCCTATCGCCGTGGCCGCTTACTCTTACATGGCCCTCGTGCCCGTCATCCAGCCGCCTATCATGCGTGCCCTGACGACCGAGAAGGAGCGTAAGATCCGTATGTCGCAGCTCCGCACCGTCTCGAAGAAGGAGAAGATCCTCTTCCCCATCATCGTGGCCATCGTCGTCAGCCTCATCCTTCCGAGTGCTGCTACGCTAATCGGTTGCCTCATGCTTGGTAACCTGATGAAGGAGAGCGGCGTCGTAGAGCGTCTGTCGAAGGCTGCCCAGAACGAACTGAACAACATCGTCGTCATCTTCCTCGGCACCACCGTAGGTGCTACGGCCACGGCTGAGGCCTTCCTGAACTTCCGCACCATCAGCATCCTCTGCGTAGGTATCGTAGCCTTCGGCGTAGGTACCGCCGGCGGCGTGCTCCTGGCCAAGCTCATGAATCTCTTCCTGAAGGAGAAAATCAACCCGCTCATCGGCTCAGCCGGTGTCAGCGCCGTGCCTATGGCGGCCCGCGTATCGCAGACCGAAGGTGCCAAGGCCGACCCGCGCAACTTCCTGCTCATGCACGCCATGGGCCCGAATGTGGCTGGCGTCATCGGCTCGGCCGTTGCAGCTGGTATCCTGCTCAGCTTCCTCGGGTAAGCAAATCTGAAAAGTACATAAACAAAAAAGGCCTGTGTCACGCTGATGACACAGGCCTTTTATTATTATTGAGTCCACTTGTAAAAGTGGCATTGATTTGATTCAATATTGACCTCTGCCTGGCTTTGTATCCCAGCATCGGTCGTTAACTCTTGGAGCTAATGTGAGTCGGAAATCAGTCTTTACAGACCAATATGGACGCTCACAGGCTCATATATAGACCTCATGGGAGGTCTGATTCGGTCTTTGAAACATTTTATGCTCTCTGGAGA
>FLNY01001966.1_pt1 | contig 28321 bp, 27 predicted proteins | sample 1140381 | NCBI WGS metagenome assembly FLNY01 (sample SAMEA3878172, study PRJEB12797) | bioreactor metagenome | biome: Moose rumen | place: Sweden | collected 2011-10 | reverse complement strand
TTTTTTTGCATTGCTGGAACTTTTTTTGCCTCACGCCGAATAACGACGCCACTGCCGCTACGCTCCAGGGCGTCGTTATTCGGCGTGAGGGTTAAATCTTTCAATCAAGAAATTGCACTTCTATCTTGAAAGTATAACTGTTGGAAAACCAAAGTTATACGATGCAATTTCATATTCTTGATATTTGAATATCAGCGAGTCGCCCACGAGATAGGCTCCGTTTGCAGGGAGGGGCACCAGGTTTTGCTCTTTGTGTTTCTCGTCGATCAGCAGAAGATTCATTAGTTTGGACGGGTCGGATACCATAGTCTTGCCTAGTTCTTCTGTGATTTGTCGGCTATAGGTCTCTGTCTCTTCTGGTTGTATGAGATCGGCTAGTGAGAAGTCCATGCGGTTGAATGTATAGCCGATGGATTTTCTCATTGGATGACTCCCCCCGTCGAATATTTCTTCTTCGAAAAGGTAAGTCACGTATTTCTGGTCTTCATAGATCTTGTTAATATCTACTTTGGTATATAGTTCTTTGATTGTGCGTTTGCTCTCCTTGTCCAGAGTGGTATAAGTGTTTCTCAAATTGGCTGAAGCTGTAGTGACGAATGCTTTCGCCAAAGAATTGACAGCGTCTTTGTCGGTGGAACATTCGCGTTCCAGAACTGTGCTAACCCACATGGAGAAATTCTTGTTGCTTAGTTCGTCCAAGTCAACGGGGGAGTCAATGCTTATGATTGCATAGACCTTGCTCTTGTTTTCCATTTCATATCCTAATGTGTCTTTGGTGAAATGGGTCTCTATTGGTGGGAGAATGGGGTCGGGGATTTTCTTCTTGCCGCAAGAAATGCAGGTTGCGCACAAAGCCGTTGCAATGAAGAACAATCGTATGCCTTGTTTCATTTTTCTATTGGTTGTTTAGTGTTGATATCAAATTCTCCCAATCGTCACACAGTGCTTGTATTGATGGGTATAACAAATTTGCACCGGAGTCGAGTAGCACGGAGTCGGATAAGGGACCTGTGTTTACGGCAATTGTGAACAATCCTGCTGCCACACCGGCTTGAATACCTAATGGGGCATTCTCCACTACTAATGATTCATTCGGTTGGAGCATTGGCTCGCTATCGCTTGCTGTTACGCCATCCATCATGTAGGCTTTACCTTTTGACAGCCCCATGAGGTAGGGCTCAGGGTCGGGCTTACCTTTTTTCACGTCGAATGCCGTCACCATGAGCTTTTCATTGAATATGCCGGGGAAATTATCATGCAGACGCGTCAAAAGGGTCTTTTGCCCTGAACCGGTCACTACCATTGGGAGCAAACCCGACGATTTCACCTTACATAACAATTCGTATGAACCGGGCATCTGTTTTGCTTCCGGGCATTTGGCAAACAAATCGCTTTTGTATTGGTAGATTTGCTGTATCTCATCTTCAGTCGCCAGATGACCACGTTCTCGCATCGACACTATGTTGATTGTGCCGCCACCGGTTCGCCCTTCGTTCATGTAAACTTCCTCAAGAGCAAAGTTGAATCCGAAATGGACCATTGTCTCATACCAACTCCATGCATGGTTTTTCATTGAGTCGAACAACACGCCATCCATGTCGAACATCACAGTCTTGAGTCGAAAGGCATCATAGCCTTGCAACTCAAGATAATCCGATTTCGCTTTTTCTATTTCGAGCAATTTTCAAAAAATTCCAGTTCAAATTACTATGGTTAGTCCAACAATGCATGGCTTGATGGCTTATGCATTGTTGAGGCTTCCTTTGAGTGAGCCCATACATACTAATGTGTGGAAGAACTCTTATGAAAGCCGTGCCTTGATTGCGGCGCTCTCTGTTTCATAACCTGGCTTGTCGAGCAATGCAAACATGTTGCGTTTGTAGTCTTCCACGCCTGGCTGGTTGAATGGGTTCACGCCCAGCAATAGTCCGCTTACGCCACATGCCTTTTCAAAGAAATAAATGAGTTGGCCAAGATTGTATTCATCTAGTTTGTCAATGCTTATCTTCAGGTTTGGAACGCCACCGTCTATATGGGCGATTTGAGTGCCTAGCTCAGCCATCTTGTTCACTTCGTCAATGCGCTTGCCGGCAAGGAAATTCAGACCGTCAAGATTCTCTTCATCGGAAGGTACCTGCAGAATGTGATTGGTTTTTTCAACGGATATGACTGTCTCGAAGATGGTGCGTTCTCCGTCTTGAATCCATTGACCCATGGAATGAAGGTCGGTTGAAAAGTCCACTGCGGCAGGAAATATGCCTTTCTTGTCCTTACCTTCACTTTCGCCATAAAGTTGTTTCCACCATTCATTCATGTAATGAAGTTTTGGCTGGTAGTTCACCATGATTTCTATCTTCTTACCCGACTGGTAGAGGGCATTGCGAACTGCAGCATACTGAGAACAGAGGTTCTCGGTGAACGGTACGTCGCTACCTGTTGCTTTTCCCATGTCTTGAGCTCCTCTGACCAATGCCTTTATGTCGTAGCCGGCACAAGCGATTGGAAGCAGTCCTACAGGAGTGAGTACGGAAAAACGACCTCCTACATTGTCGGGAATCACAAATGTGGTGTAGCCTTCTTTGTCGGCTGTAGTGCGAGCCGCACCACGCTTAGCGTCGGTTACCGCTACTATTACCTTCCGGGCTACTGACTTGCCACGCTCGTCTTCGCACATTTTCTTCAAAAGACGGAAGGTTATGGCTGTCTCTGTGGTGGTGCCTGATTTGCTTATGTTAATCACCCCAAAACGTTTGCCGTGCAGATAGTCGATAAGTTCACTCAAATAGTCTTCGCTAATATTGTTGCCTGCAAATAGAATCCGAGGGTTGTCACTCGGCTTGAGCCATCCGAAATTGTCGCCTAAAGCCTCAAGAACGGCACGAGCACCGAGATAGCTGCCACCGATCCCTGCTACTACTATCGCTTCACAATTCTCACGGAGTACGTTTGCGCATGAAATCACTTCATCAAGGAAATCTTCGCTTGTTTCATTTGGCAGGGTAATCCACCCCAGAAAGTCGTTGCCGGCACATGTGCCCTCTTCGAGTGCCTTGTGGGCGTTCAATACTGCTGGCTCGTAAGCAGCCAATGCGTCATCTCCCAAAAATGGTAATGCTTTGTTTATGTCTAATTTCATTGTAATATGGTTTTTGATTATAAGTTGACGTAAATCGAAAAATAAATTCCTCTTATCATCTGAACGAGTCGCTCAGTATCTTTATCTCCACTGAAGGCGAAATCCTTTCGTACAAAATGTTGTAAACGGCATCCAATATTGGCATGTTGATATGATATTTGCGGTTTATTTCCTTTATGCATTTAGTACCAAAATAACCTTCGGCTATCATCTCCATCTCCAGCTGTGCGGTTTTCACGGAATAGCCATTCCCAATCATTGTACCAAATACGCGGTTGCGTGAGAAGTTGGAATACATAGTCACCAGCAAATCGCCCATATAGACAGAATTGGATATCCTGCGATTTGCTGGCTCAACGGTCTGAAGGAACCTTTCCATCTCCTGAACGGCGTTGCATACCAATACCGACTGGAAATTGTCGCCTTTCTTCAAGCCATGACATATGCCGGCACAGATTGCATACACGTTTTTCAACACGGAACTAAGTTCTATCCCTTCTATATCGCTGCTGACAGTGGTTTTCACATTCTTGCATTTCAGCAGTGATGCCACAAGTTCTCCGTTCACGGAATTCTTGCAACCTACTGTAAGGTAACAAAGGCGGTCCATTGCTACTTCTTCCGCATGTGAAGGTCCGCCAATGCATGCCAACTGGTCTTCGGGAACATTGAATACATGGTTGAAATATTGTGATACCGTTATGTTGTCGTCAGGGACAATGCCTTTCACGGCTGTCACGATTATCTTGTCGTTGAGCTTTGTGCGTAGCTTCTTGAAATGGCTCTTCAGGTATGGGGAGGGAGTGACGATGATTAGAGTGTCACTGTTTTTGATTATGTTAGTGAGGTTCGATGAGAAATTTATGCGACTTACGTCGAACTGAACGCTAGTCAGATAGGCTGGATTATGGCGAAGACGTATGAAATCTTCTATGCGGTCGTCGCGACGTATATACCAGTTGAAGGAGGTGACGTTTGAAGCCACCATCTTTGCTATTGCGGTGGCCCAACTCCCACCACCTATTATAGCAACTCTACCACAACTTTGAAATTCCATCTGATTTTCTGGCTTTATACTGAAGTTTCGTTTTGTTCTGCCTGGAAGTCAAATCGTTGAGACGATGTTTTAGCTCCCTAATTTTGAGAGTATTTCTTCCAAATCGGCAACCGAAGGCTTCTCTATTTCAAGTTTGTATTTCTTCAGGACTTCACCAATCTGTTGCTGTATCTTCTGAGCATTGGACTTTGCCAAGTCGCTAATGAGGTTATACCCGCATTTGTAGAGTACCGGCACTATGTCGGCCGACAGGCCGAGTTCCACGAATTTATCCATACCATCTTTCGGTATCTTCTTTTCCGGCTTCATTTGAGGGAACAACAGCACTTCCTGAATTGTCATGTGCCCTGTCATGAGCATCACCAGACGGTCGATGCCTATGCCGATTCCCGATGTTGGAGGCATTCCATATTGCAATGCTCGTAGGAAATCGTGGTCGATTATCATAGCCTCATCGTCGCCCTTGTCGGCAAGGCGCATCTGTTCCACAAAACGCGCTTCCTGATCAATCGGGTCATTGAGCTCTGAATAAGCGTTGGCAAGTTCCTTGCCGTTTACCATCAGTTCAAAACGTTCGGTCAGGCCCGGCTTGCTGCGGTGCATCTTGGTTAGTGGTGACATCTCTACTGGATAGTCGGTTATGAATGTTGGCTGTATGAATGTGCCTTCGCAGAACTCACCAAATATCTCGTCTATCAGCTTGCCCTTGCCCATTGTGTCGTCAATATCCATATTAAGCTTCTTGCATACCTCGCGAATCTCAATCTCGTCTTTGCCATCCAGATCAAAGCCGGTCTTCTCCTTGATGGCTTCGAGAATAGGAATGCGGCGATATGGAGCTTTGAATGAAATGGTCTGACCGTCAACCACGCTTTCTGTCGTGCCGTTTACTGCAATGCAAATCTTTTCGAGAAGCTGTTCTGTGAATGACATCATCCAGTTGTAATCCTTGTATTGAACATAAAGCTCCATACAGGTGAATTCCGGATTGTGAGTACGGTCCATTCCCTCGTTGCGGAAGTTCTTGCCTATCTCATATACTCCTTCAAAACCGCCTACAATCAGACGTTTCAGGTAGAGCTCTGTGGCAATGCGCATATACATCTCGATGTTCAAGGCATTGAAATGAGTGGTGAATGGGCGGGCGGAAGCACCGCCGGCAATCGACTGAAGGGTAGGGGTTTCTACTTCCGTATATCCGTTTTCGTCAAGGATTTGACGCATCGTGCGTAGAACGGTTGCACGTTTGAGGAATATTTCTTTCACACCCTTGTTTACTATGAGATCGACATAACGTTGACGATAGCGAAGTTCTGGGTCTTCAAACGAGTCGAACACTTGGCCGTCCTTCTCTTTAACTACTGGCAGCGGCTTTAGGCTCTTCGACAGAAGAGTAAGCCCCTCTGCATGTACGGATATCTCGCCTGTCTGGGTGCGGAACACGAATCCCTTCACACCGACAAAATCTCCCAAGTCAAGAAGCTTCTTGAATACACTGTTGTAGAATGTCTTGTCTTCGCCAGGGCAGATGGCATCGCGGTTTACGTACACTTGAATTCTGCCTTTTGAATCTTGAATCTCCATGAAGGAAGCTTTGCCCATAACGCGACGGCTCATCATCCTGCCTGCTATCACAACAGTGCGCTGTGGAGCATCGTCGGTAAATTCAGCCAATATGTCTGTGGAATATGCGTTTGTGGGGAATTCGGCTGCTGGATATGGATTTATGCCTAGTTCTTTCAAACTATCCAGATTGGCTCTTCTCTGTATCTCTTGTTCTGATAATTCTAATATATTCATATTTTCTAAAAAATATATAACTTAAACAGATCTTAAATTCTTGATATCAAATCATATCAACTACCAATACTTGATTGTCCTGGTCTCAGTCTCTATGTCCTTGTATGTGGGGTCTTCGCCTTCGTCGGCTCCTGTGCTCAGCCCTATGTACTGACGCTCGCGTTTTGTCCAGTTCCCGTGGTCGTCGAATTCAAGGTATTTGTACACACTCAGTTCCCAAGAGTCAACTTCGGTATAACAACTGAGCAGAAAGCCACGGTCGTCATATCTGAATGTGTTTTTTGTGTCAGCACTTTTGTTTATGGCCACACGCCCGTCGTCACCCCATATATATGTGATTTCACGCTCGTTCACAACCATCTTTCTTATACGGTTGCTGTCGTCACGCTCTATGTTGCCCGGAGCTATGTCAAGCATACCCTGTTCTGTGAATTTGTAGGTGTTGCCAAGTTCGTCTTCAAGACTTTTTACTTTTCCTCTCAAGCCAAACAGTGCCAAATCGGCTGTCTCGTTCTTGGCGGAATCGAGTAAAGCTATTACCTCTGTGGCATCTTTACTTTCCTTATTGCCACAACTGGAACTGGTGAGAGCGGTCATGGACACGACAGCCAAACTGCAAAATAGGATAAGTCTATGCTTCTTCATGTGGAATGTATTTATGGTTGATAGAACATTTTACGGTCAAAAAGCCCCTTGTCGCCCTGATTACATCTTGGGGATTATTTGTCTCTTCCAAATTGCAAAGTTAAACAAAATAATTGAATTTTTACAAAATACTCGAAAATAATCAATGTGACATTTCTGGCTTTCGCCTTTTTTCATAAAAAATCAACTATAATTTCACTTATACGATTTTTTAACGTATATTTGTAGAAAATCTGATGAAACTATAAACAACACTAATTTATATTTATTATGAATCTAAAACGAATCTTATTGTTGGCAGTCACTTCGTTTTCTGCCACATTTGTTTTTGCACAGGAACCGATTTGGAATGACCCGGGCAAAAATGCCGATAACAGGCGGACAAACGTTTCGGACTTCTTTTCGTATGAAAGCCAAAATGTAGCAGAGAAAGGGAAAAAAGACGCTTCCGGGCGTTATGTGTCGCTTGAGGGGACATGGAAATTCTGCTGGGTGAAAAATGCAAACGAGCGTCCTGATGGATTTTATGCCTTGAACTATGACGATTCCAAATGGAGCACTATGAAAGTGCCTGGGATTTGGGAAATGAACGGTTACGGAGACCCTATTTATGTCAATACATCCTATGCTTGGCGTCACGACTGGCAAACCAATCCGCCTTACGTACAGGACCTTAATAATAATGTGGGATCATATAGACGTTCTTTCCGAATACCTTCCGACTGGGACGGACAACAAATAATAATGCACATCGGTTCTGCCACTTCAAACATCACGGTTTATGTAAACGGACAATATGTGGGCTACTCCGAGGATTCAAAGGTGGCAGCTGAATTCGACATAACCAAATTCGTGAAATCGGGAGAAGACAACCTCATTGCTATGCAGATTATGAGATGGTGTGATGGCTCATATCTCGAAGACCAAGACTTCTGGCGCTTATGTGGCATCGCACGTGAATGTTATCTCTATGCAAGGCCCGAAGCAGCTGTTGAGGATGTGTTCATCACTCCTGACTTGGTGAATAATTATCGAGATGGAAAACTCGACATTCAACTCACAGCCAATAATTCGGATGGCGATAAGGTGGAAGCACGACTCGTAAGCGACAAGGGCAAGGAAGTGGCAAAGAAATCCACATCAATCAAAGGTGGAAAGGCACAAATATCTTTCGACGTGAAAAACCCTCTCAAATGGTCGGCTGAAGCTCCGAACCTATACAAACTTTACATCACTCACGCTAAAGGCGGGGATGTGCTGGAAGTGATTCCGCAAAATGTGGGATTCCGCAAGGTGGAGATAAAGAACGCCCAACTGCTTGTCAATGGAGAACCGGTGCTTATCAAGGGAGTTGACCGTCATGAACTCGACCCCGACGGAGGATATGTGGTGTCTGTAGAGAGAATGATTCAGGATATACAACGCATGAAACAACTCAACGTAAATGCCGACCGCACTTGCCATTACCCTAACGACCCTCGTTGGTATGAACTGTGCGACATATACGGTATTTATGTCACTGCAGAAGCCAACATCGAAAGCCACGGTATGGGATATGGCGATAAGACGCTTGCTAAAAGAGAGGATTATCACGATGCACACATCGAACGTAACCAACATAACGTACGGGTGCTGAAAAACCATCCGTCTATCATTGTGTGGTCGCTTGGAAATGAGGCCGGATACGGACCCAACTTCGAAGACGCATACGACTGGGTGAAGGCTTACGACAAGAGCCGACCGGTTCAGTATGAACAGGCTGGACAGAACAAGAAAACCGACATTTTCTGTCCTATGTACTACGATTATGGAAATTGCGAGAAATATGCGCAGGGAGACAACCCTCGTCCGCTCATTCAATGTGAATATGCTCATGCCATGGGAAATTCAATTGGCGGATTTAAGGAATATTGGGAACTCATCCGGAAATATCCTAAGTATCAAGGTGGTTACATCTGGGACTTCATCGATCAGGGTCTTCGTGGAAAGAGCAAGACTACTGGTAAGCAAATATGGACATATGGAGGCGATTATGGACGTTTCCCTGCAAGCGACAATAACTTCAACTGTAATGGAGTGATTAATCCCGACAGGGAACTTACACCTCACGCATTCGAGGTGCAGTATTATTATCAGAATATATGGACTTCACTCGTCGACAAAACGAAGGGGGAAATTGAAATATATAACGAAAACTTCTTCGTGCCAATCGAAGGCGTAACCCTCAACTATGTGATACAGGCAGAGGGACAGAACCTGACACGAGGATCTGTTGATGTCAGCAGCCTCAATATCGCACCAAAGACTAAAAAACGTGTCGTTCTCCCGGAAATAGTTAAGGCTATTGGAAATAACGATGGAAAGGAATTGGTTTGCAACATTACTTATTCACTCAACAATGACACTCCGCTTATGAAGAAAGGAGATGTTGTGGCTCACGAACAGTTTGTGCTTACTGACTATCAGTATGCCGACATCGACAAAATTGCCGCTAAGCAGGGAGAAGTGAAGACTGAAGAACATTCGGCGTATGTGGTTGTTTCTGCTAACGGGGTGGACTACACTTTCAGCAAGGGGGACGGATTTGTAGCATATATAGATGTTGAAGGACAGCCAATGATGCAAGAGGATTACGAATTGAAACCTAATTTCTGGAGAGCACCTACTGATAACGACTACGGCGCTCAATTCCAACGTAAGTTCAGGGCTTGGCATAACCCTAACTTCCACATGAACGACTTTAAGGTGACGAAACAAGGCGACAACTGCAAAATCATTGCAAGATACGACATCAGAAGAAACAATTCGGCTCTTGTCATGACTTATCTCGTCACTCCGGAAGGAAAACTCATCGTGGATGAAAAACTCGAAGTGGATGATGGAGCCCAGGAAAAACCATACCTCTGGAGATATGGAATGCAGTTGCAGATGCCGAAACAGTTCGACAGAATTGAATTCTATGGTAAAGGACCTCAAGAAAACTATTGCGACCGTAACAACTTTGCCAACATCGACGTCTATAACCAATTGGTCAGCGAACAATACTGGGGATATGTGCGACCGCAGGAGTCGGGTAACAAAACCCAGGTGAGGTGGTGGAAGGTTATAAACGCTGCAGGGAAAGGATTCCTCTTCGAAAGCACCGAACCGATGGAATGTTCGGCATTGCCTTACTTGCAGGACGACCTCACTCTCGGTGACGATAAAGGACAACACCATTCTGGCGACCTCACTGAACGTCCGTTCACCACTGTCAACATTGCACAGAAACAAATGGGGATGGGATGCGTGAACTCATGGGGTGCATGGCCATTGCAGAAATACATGATCCCTTTCCAAAACCACGAATTCAAATTCGTAATCACGCCACTCAAATAATATACTACATTGATAATCTCCATTCGTCTCCCTATATCTTTGGGAATTCCGAAATGTTCATACGATTGGTTGACATCATTCTTGAACCTTTTTCACGGTCACAGAAAAAAGACCTTTCGATGAGTATGACTTTTTTACAAATGGATTTTGCTTTGATTGGAGAAGTTGATTTGTCTGCAAAGATATAGTTTCTTTGATTGAGGGTGGGTCACATATAAATGCCCTTTTGAAAATCGTACAACTGAAACTTTAGAACAACAAAAGAAAGGCTATTTCATAACCCTATTCGGGAACATGAGATAGCCTTTCTTTGCTGTTTGAGCTTTGTGGCTTGCAGATTGAAAGCCGACAACTCCTAATCTCATTTTGACACTCCACCAAATCAAAAAAAGGATGCCGAAATAGCAATCGACATCCCATTTTCAGTTGTATGGTATTGTTTTAATGACTTTCAAATCGTCAAATACTTTACTCGTCAACTACCTTACCAGCACTTTCTTGCCTGCTACGATATACAAGCCTGGCTCTAGATTTACGACATTCACGCCTTCTTCAAGCTTTACGTTCTTGAGGCGCTGACCAGAGATGCTGAAGATGCTCATGTTGCTTGAACCGTGACCAGTGATCTCAACGCCTTGTGCTACCGGACGAACAACATATTTGTTGGCGATCCCTTGTGCGGCATTGAGGATGCGTATGCCAGTGGTACCGTCCGGACTTATCGCATTCACGTCTTCTTTCGTTACTATATATGGCATGAACGGACGGACAGAAGCAGCATTGCTGTTCAAGCTGCCCTTGCGGTTAAACTGCTGGAAATCCTCATCGAAAAACACTATGTCCTCAACATCGTCGAACGAGATGTTCTTGTATTCTTGGTTACCGGTCATGACATATATACCTTCTGGCTCCGTGAACTTTTCTGAAGGATTCATGTCGAAGCGTACTGCCATACCGTCATAGTTGTCGGCAAATTGGATGATGTAGCCACCGGCGGTCACGTCGTCATTTTCGTTCATGTACTCAAATTTGCCGCTTGTAGGATTCAGGCGCTGGCATATGAAATCGATGCCGTGATAAAGGTGATATTCATAATGGTCGCGATAGTCAAAACGGCCTGTTACAGTCACGTTGCCCAATCCGTATGGGAAGAAGATGGCGTTCATCTTGGAACCCTCGAATGTACGGGTGAAATAAGGTGCGCCACTAATTGTAACTCTCTCCGGGTTAATTTGGGAATAAACGTTTGAATTATTCTCTGTAAAGCCGAGACGATAAACATCCACTTCATGTGAGGGACTCCAGTATGTTGTAGCGTCTACATTGGCGGATACAACCTTGACGTCGCTACCTATGGCGGTGCCGGTCAGGCCTTTATATACCTCGATGTTGTCGATAAGCAGAGTCCCGTTGCTTTCATAATCTGCATTGTGAACGTAGAATGTCTCAAACGAACTGGTGTTCCACGTGTACTGGGGAATGAGCACCGCCTCCACTTGCTTCCATTCGCCTTTCGTGTCGGTGATATGTATGAAATTGCTTTCTTCAGCTATGCCAATCATCCCTTCCCAACCGTCGCTCTTCACCATGGCACGAATCACGTATGGCGTTTTGGCTGTGAAACTGATGGGCTGTTTAAGTGCCGCTCCTTGGCTACTGTAAACCGACTGACCCTCAAGCTTTACGCAGGTAGGACCGGAATAGGCCCCGTCGCTCAAAGCCCATATGTCACTGCCCCAACCGTTGTTCTTGGCATTCAATGTCCAGAAACCACGGTTGCCGGCATCCTTACCGCTACGGTCGAAACCGGTATTGAGATATGGATCGGGAGAGAGGTTGGTGAAGCCGGTAAGCATGTTGCCTATGTTGTTCTCGTAGTCAATCTCGTCTGGAGTCTCATTGGAATTGCTGCTGACTATCTCGAACTCATAACTCTCCAAATCCGATGGGTTGCGAAGGACGATTCTTGGGTCGCCGTCGGAATATGAACGTGTGGTTGCACTGCCATAATATGCGCCGTCGCGATAGATGCGGATGGATGTCATGCGGGTGAAGGTGTAGTCGTGCGATGCCAGCGGATTTGGAATGTTCTCAGCTATGATTACTTCTTTGTTCCCGCTCACCATGTATATCTTTTCTGGAGTGATGTGGATATCGCCACCTATGGAATTTTCTCCTATGCGTATCGCTATGACTGCTTCGCTGTCGGCATTTTTCAGTTGCAGGTTCTTCAACGCTATTGTGTATTGGGATGATGTCGGCATGTCGGATGTCTCTGTATTGGCCAATATCACACTGTCTGTCTCCTCTTGGGAATATGCTAATGCAGATGTGCAAAACAATGCCATCATTATTGTCGTTAATTTGTATATGGTTTTCATTTTTGATTTTGTTGAATAATTAAGTAAACCGTGGGCTAAAAATGATTTCTTTATTCAATCTCTTATCGTTATATGTGCGAAATGTTTGAATATATGATTTGTTGGACAAATCGCAAATGATAAAGATGGAATCAGGGGTTACAAACTCATCATGGACAAGCTAATCCGTCAATCTGCATTCCATTCAGAATCATTGCGTTGCAACGGAGCATGCGCTCGTTCCTCACGTAAACTCCATAACTGTTGGCTGTACCAGTGGTCACTTCCTCGCGCTGGTTGATACCGCCTGGCCAGAAGTGCTGGGTGTCGCCTGTTATTTGAAGGGTTTGGTCGTTCATCACGGCACGTAGGGTACGGGTGGCTACCGGCTGGGTCCAGTGGCGGTCGCCACTATAGTTGATGAGCGTCTGCCAATTCCAGCATGTGCCAACTCCTAAGCCGTGGGCTGTCTCATGCTGTGCTGTACCAACCCACTGGTAACGTGAATTTGAACCGAAACGAATCCAGCCTCCGTAGGAGCAGTCGGCTGTCGGAACTCCTGTATTGTACTCTACTTTTGCACGTAGATACAAGTTTGAATAGTTGTTGTAGTAATATGAAGCCGAGTCCATTGCCTCGGTTATGCGGTCGTAGGCGCCATCTGAGCGTGCGCCACTTTCATTGCTTGCCCAAGACCAAGCGTAGTTGCCTCCTTCTGAAGTGCGGAACACGCGGTCCTCACCATAAATAGTGTCTTTCTCTGTCGTAATAGCGAAGGAGCGGGTATGGTACATCGTGCGTGGCTCTAACGTCTCGAAGAATGCGCCGAATTCACCGGTGTAACCTGTCTGCTTACATGTATCTACTGCAAATTGGATGTATTCGCAATTGCGTGGAGTGGGGAGGGGATACCGACTTAGGCATACGCCCCATTTGTCTAACCCTACATTGCCACAGCTCTTGAACTTTGCGAACACACATGCACCTCGCTTGGCACGGTTGACAACAGGCATGGTCTCCAACTCAGGGTTTATGTTCTTGATCGTAAATGTGTTCACCCTGCTGAAAATAGTGTCTGACTTGAGGTCGGCATCTCGGTAGATGCAATAGGCACGGACATGATATTGTATGTCTTTCTTCAAGTTCGAACTCGACTTGGTGAATTCATTGTTCTCATTTACGCTGTTGCAGAACAGTCTTGTTATGCCACCACCAATCTGGAGAGGTGGCTCTTCTATCTCAGATGAAATGAGGAAACCGTAACCATTGCTTTTTAAGGTGTATTCACCAAGATTTACAATACCTGACGTAAAGATTACTTCTTGGTTGATGAAATCTATAGTTACGTCGGTCAGATAAGGGGATGCCTCGGGAGAGTGCTTCTTAAAAGTGGACAAATCTCCATCAAGGTCAACATCCAAATCTGAACTACAGTTCGCCATCAGCATTGCAACTGTTACGAACATAAAGAGATTGAGTAGTTTTTTTACCATGAATTTTATTTTTTAGATTAATATAATGATTCTATTATGCAAAGATAAATAAAAATTAAATTATTTTAGTTTAATCATTTGAAAATATTTGTTACCTTTGTTCATGAAAATGTCTTTAAGATGTCTTCATTTGGAGTAAAACAATCAATATTGTCATGAACAAAAGTAAAATTGGATGGAAGCTGTCGCTGGACAGGGCTCTTGCAAAACATCTATGGCAACAAGTTATAATCTTGTTGGGGATTTTGGTGTTGCTGTTCGGGTTGTCTGCCCTGTTCTTATCCTGGTCCGGCTACAACTGGGATGCTTTTTGCGAAGCCAAAAATCTAAACAAATGGTTGTTGCCGCTTTATCTGCTCATCGACACCAATGCCCTGAACAATGTTTATATCGATGACGGAGAACAAAGATTGATTACTGATGACTGGTTTCTCGTAGCCAGCACCATCACATACGTTTTGGGCGTAATCGTTTTCAGCGGAATGATCATTTCCGTGATGACTACTTTCCTTACCAGAAGAATCCACGAACATCGTGCGGGACTGATTCATTATCTGAAATCCGGACACCACATCATTTTGGGTTACGACGACATGGTGCCATCAATCATAAACAGTATCTTTGATAACGACACTCAAAAAAAGGAATATGTTTTGTTGATGACCTCTACAAGTATAGATGCCGTAACTGCCAAACTGTCGAAATTTGTCGGGGAAGAGAACATGAATAGGGTGATAATCAATTATGGACATAGAATCTCGTCCGATTATTACACGGAAATCCATTTGGAGAAAGCTGAGGAAATCTTCATCGTGGGAAATCGAACCCTGTCATCACATGATGCGGTGAACATTGAATGTGTGGACAGCATAAAGCAATATCTTCGCTTTTATAACGATAAATACAAACCTCAACAACTTCCATCAAGAATAACTTGTGTCTTCGAAGATCTTGATACCTACGGAGCATTCAAAACATCTGAAATATTTGAGGAATTCCGCGAAATGAACATTGAGTTCGTACCTTATAACGTCTATTCAGGATGGGCAAAACAGGTGTTCGTGAATCATTTCCATATTGATAGGGATGGGGAAAAATCCAGGATTGAGTATCCGTTAGTCTATGGAAAAGGAATATCGGATACAGATGAGAAATACGTGCATCTGGTATTTGTCGGAACTACTTATTTCTCCGTGGCTTTTGCCATGGAAGCCGCACAAGTTCTGCATTTCCCTAATTTCGATGATGCCACAGGAATGCGCAGAACAAGAATAACTTTCATCGACTTGAATGCGGACAAGGAGAAAAATGTGTTCATCACTCGTAACCGACATTTTTTCGAAGTGCAGCCATACATCTACCGTGACCTGTCAGATGATTCTAAGAACACGAACATGACTACGGTATGGGACGAAGTGGTTTTCACAGAGAAAAAAGGCTACTCGAAAGACGACAGCAACTTTCTTGACATTGAATTCGAATTCATAAAAGGCGATATCTTTTCACATGGCGTTCAGGATGAACTACGTAAGTGGGCAAATGAACACACGGAGTCCGGAAAACAGTATCTTTCCATTTTCCTTGCCATGGCAAACCAACGCAACAACTTCGCTATTGGCATGAATATGCCGGATGAGATTTACGACAATAAAGTGCCGATCTTTATTCGTCAAGACCGTTCCGACAATTTCATAACCGACTTGAGAGAGGCCGACCGGAACGTAAAGAATATATACAGGTTAAACAATAAAGGAACTTTAAAGGAGGTAGAAAGAAACCTGCGATATGCGAACATCTACCCGTTTGGAATGAACGAATCATGCTTCACCGTCAACCAACGTTCGCTGGTAATGGCAAAACTGATTAATTATCTTTATTGCACGATGGGACATGACAATCATTTCTTGAAGATCGAAGAACTGGAAGAGATGGATCTGGACAAACTGATGGAAGAGGCTAATCAAAAGTGGAAAGGTGACTGCCAAACCGTTAGGGAAGAGAAACGGAAGACAGGTGAAAATATCGATGTTCCTTTGACTGTGGCTCTCAAATGGTCGAACATCTACAATGCATATAACATTAGGTGCAAGCAGGCTTCTTTAAGAGTCATCCGTGGAGTAAGCGGCAATGATGAAATCCGTGAACTGAACGATAGCGAAATGGAAATGCTTGCGAAGGTTGAACACAACAGGTGGAATGTGGAAAAACTATTGTTGGGATATCGGAAACCTTATGATTTTGAAGATGCGCTTAACAAGCAAAACGAGAGTGCAATGATGGAGATGAAGCAAAACAAGAAACTGTTTATACACCACGACATAAGGCCGTTCAGCCAACTGGATGAAGGTGAGAAGGACATCGACAGGGAATTGACCAAATACATCCCATGGCTGGACAGAACCACCAATGCGTTGTATAATAAGTTATATCCACAAAGATAAACTGTACATGAAAAAAGAAGTGTATAAACCAAATCCGGAAGACACCTCCGATATTATCCTTCCTCATGAACTGATGGAACTTGGAGAAAAATTAGCTGAAAACGTTCATGAAGTGTGGGCTCAAGCCAGGTTGAAGGAAGGATGGACCTACGGGGAACAACGTGACGACATGAAGAAAACCCATCCATGCCTCATTAGTTACGAAGAACTACCGGAGACAGAGAAACAATATGACCGAATGACCAGTATGGAGTCGTTAAAGCTGATCCTAAAATTGGGCTTTAAGATAACCAACTAGAATGGTCGCCACTATGGGGCTTGATTTTTTGAAAATACGTCCGCACTCCCGATTAAAGAAGTGCGGACTTGTTTGACTCAAATCTTTCAATAGACCAATAATGAACGACCTGGACTTAATAGACGATCTGTTCGTCGAAAGCCTCCTTGCCTTCTTCACCACCAAAAGCAAACTGCTGGTTCACAAATCCACCATCGTACATTATTATTGCTTTGATTTCCATGCTAGGAACTGTTTAGAACATGACTTTATTCGGCTGGAGCCCACTTGCAACGTACGGGTGAAACAATCGCACCCTCTTTCTTCAATTCGGCAAAAGCCTTGTCTATCTCCTTGCGGTCGGCGCCTAAAGCCTTCGTCACATCACCTGCTGAAACAGGCTTGCCTGCTTCGCGCATGACTTGTAATACCTGCTCTTTCATGATTTATATGTTTTTTGTTCCATATTGATCATTACATCATTGATGTAAGGAAATTCTCATAACCCAATTTATCAATGTAGTTGAGGTATTGGGCTTCCCATGCCATGTGATCCTGCTCATCGTCAATCCACTTCTCAATCAATTTCTTGGTTGGGTAGTCGTCGTTGAAGGCTTCTGCCAACTCACTAAGAATTCTAACTGCATCTGGCTGATAGTCTGACTCAATCTGCTGTTTCGGATCATCGTAGAACGGGAACTCCTGAGTCTTCATGGCTTCTTGCAAATCTGATGGTTTGCAACCGAGCTCAACCAAACGGTTAAGCACCTCTTCTGCTTCTTTCCACTCTTCTTCCGCTTCTTCCTTCCATTTGTCGGCCAGTTTGTTCCAACCCTGCAGACGGTTGTAGGCTGAGAATGCGAAATGTTGCTTACTGTTTCCAAACCATACGGCACCAAGTTCCGCGAACTGCTTCAATGCTTCTTCTTTTGTCATGATTTTTGTTTTTAGTTTTGGTTAATAATTTTCTCAAACGCAAAATTAAGATGATAAAACTAAAATGAAATAGTTTAAATGAATCAAAAATTGGTTCAAAACAAACATTATTTGATTTTTTATTTATATCTTTGTCACTGATATGTATGGATTACGCGACTTCTTCCTTGATGTGGCTGGCCTTCCAATGGATGCTATGCCTTCCGATGAATTATATTGTGGTGAGGCTAACCTTGAATCTGCGTTTATCATCAACAAGGCGCATGAGACATTGGATGCCTATACCTACACGTTGGTGAAAAGGGGGTGGATAGCCTTGGAATATAATGGCACGGAATTGACTTTGCAGCCTGGCGACCTCCTGATCTATTCTCCTGGACTGCCTGTTACCATTCTAAGTGGTTCCGAGGATTATCAGGCTATATGCTTGATTGCCGACGAACACATGACGCTTGAGTCTCCCATGATATGGAACATGATTCGGACGGCTTATTATCCTATCGTGGAACTAGGACAACCTGTGATCCATCTTAATGAACGGGAGGTTGACCATATGTGGAAATTGATGAACGACGTCATCAAATATCTCAATTCGGGACACAGATTCTTGAAGGAAACACTGCGTACAATATATACCCTTTTTGTGCTTGACCTCCTAAATGTGATTGAACGGTTTGTCGGTGTACGTCAAGTCAGTGAACGAACAACTGATATCTTCATCAGATTTATGCACCTTCTCTCAAAAAATTATAAAGAACATCATGACATCGCTTTCTATGCAAATGAACTGTGTATTACAACAATCCACCTCTCTCGTGTGGTACGTCAACTAACCAAACGTACGGTCGTCGATTACATTAACCAAATGTTGTTGATGGAAGCGTCATGGATGCTGCAGACCTCCAAACTCAGCATTGCGCACATAGCTGAACAACTGCATTTCTCCGACCAGTCCAGCTTCGGAAAGTTCTTCCTTCGCATGAAGGGCATGTCTCCAAAATCCTATAGGAAACAAAAGAACATAAGCATTGTATTATAATGTGGCTGCATGATTACTCATAATCGTGAGAATAGGGATGTGTTCGCCTACGATACGACGTTTCGCAACAAATGGCTTTTCTTCTATTTCACGTCAAGATAGGTACGTAAGGCTTCTATATGGTTCTCGAAAACTTTCAAATTACTTCGACCTTACTTGTAAGTTTATTTTTATATAGTAATTTTCAATGTATGTAATTTTCAATCGCTTACTAAATTACCGTAAATATACATCTTCTGCGTGTCCGTGTCTTTGTGTTTCTGGTGGTAATTGCATATAATCTCCAAATATATGAGTGAGATAATCATGATAATTTTTAGGCCCGACTAGATTGATGTCTTCAAATTGATAGCGTGCGCCTTCTCCATACCATTCAATTGGAACTGTATTTCGAGTCCCAGCTCCAAGAATAAAACCAAGTCGCTCTCCATTATTAATTTTGTATAGTCGTTTCTCTATAATCTTCTGAATATATATAGGTTTGCCTCCTAAACAGATACTCATTATTTGCTTAATGATCTTCCGTACTATCCCTTTATTCGTGAGTGAATAAGTAAATGCTGCACCCAACAAATTAGTCATGCGACGGACCTTCTCAGGCTCTTTGTCCCCATAATTACACTTATTAAGTGGAAAAATGTCAATGTTCACCCCTAATTTCTTTTCCAGAGGAAGTTTAACAGCTAAGTCATCAATAATAGTAGATGTGTCTTCAATTTTAGAATATGGTAGGATTACCGCAGGGTGATTCCTGAAATTGCAATATTGGTATTGTTTCGGCAATTCTTTAACTAAAATTTCTTCCAATTTTTTGTAATATTCAATTGGTACTCCGAAATCCATATCATCATCCCACGGTATAAAACCATTATGGCGCACAGCACCAAGCATTGTTCCATATAACATGTAATACGGAATGTCATGTTTGGTGCAAATTCGGTCAAACTCCTTGGCTATTCCAAGAAGATGCCGTTGTATTTCTTTCAATTCTAATTTGTGCATATTATATCTCAATCAAATCAATTGCATTGTAGAAATCATCTATTGTCTTTACAATAGCTTTGGAAGTAGCAGATTGGATGTAGAAGCTTGGCTTACCGGTCTCTATTGCTTTTACAAATTGAACTAATTCGTAACGGATACCTTCTCCGTCGAGTTGGTAGAAATAACGCTTGTTTCGATTACTGTCTTCGTAACGAATTTCAAAGAATTCGGTCTTCCACCATGGAGCCGGAACATAAACATAACCTTCTGTCCCTGAAATAATCAGCTCTCCTTCGCTCTTTACTCCTTTTCCTACTTTAATGGATGCAACAGCATGGTCATAGACGAACGCTATCTTGGTGAACGTATCAAAGTGTTTGTCTTTGTCAATGAAAGTTGAGGTGATTTGTTTACTTACATAATTTGGGCCCAGCAACTGATATATAGGAAGTAGGGCTGTAGGTCCCCAGGCACAAATGGTATTCCACTTTGTGTCTAAGTCTTTATAATCAGAGTGCTGCAAATCCTTCAAGCTGGTGCAAATGGCATCAACGGAAACGATACGACCTATTTTCCCTCCCTTAAGTAACAATACCAATCTGTTGTAGGCCATAGAGAATGCCGTCTTTATGGCATCCATTAGAATAACACCATGATTCTTCGACAATTCATTGAGCTCTTCATATTGTTTAAGCGAAAGGACGATAGGAGACTCGCAAAGCACATGTTTCCTTTTCATTAATGCCAATTTTATTTGCTCATAGTGCTCAAGGGGGTGTGAAACAATATACACGGCATCTACATTATCAAGTAGCTCTTCATAATTATCAACAAGCAACTCTACATTGGGAAACTCTCTTCTGAAGCTTTCTTTGTCATCCACATATGCTCCCACCACCATTAAGCCGTTTACATATTTGCTTTCAGCAGCACACTTATGTATGCCGTCATACCTTCCAACCAGTCCAAGTTTAAGTAAATTACGCTTAGCACGCAACTCTGTACTTGAAACACCTTGGGTTCGGTCGAGATATACCACTTTGCAGTATTCGTTCAAATAGTCAAACTTGCCAATCCAGTCACTACCAATAGCAAATACATCCACCTCATAACGTTGGATGTCATCTATCTTTTGTCCTTCGTATTCCTCTACAATCACCTCATCTGCCAGACCACTTTTTTTAACAGACTCAATGCGTTCCATTAGGCTTTGTTCAACATTAATCTTACCTCTGGCTTTGTCAAAGTCGTCTGCTGTGACTCCAACAATCAGGTAATCACCCAATGATTTGGCACGCTCGAGTATTCGCCTGTGCCCAAAATGGAACAAATCAAAAGTACCATAGGTTATTACTTTTAGCATAAAAATGTGGTTTGGGATAGATTATTTAAAGTAGAAAATAGAAATGGACAATGCATGCTGTTCTTGTTTTTCTTTAGGTGGAATTTGCATGTAATCTGCCCCATAAAGTGATGTCAGAACTATGTCGGATTCTTTAAAAACGAATAATTTAGTGTCTTCAAAATCAACTGGAACCAAGTTGTTCCATATTGAAACAGGAAGTTGCTTGCAACTATAATTATTTATATATGCCAACAAAGCACAATACTTAGAATCCTCCCATTTGTTCATTGTCATTAAATCCCTATACTGCCTATTTATGTGATCAATATCTGTTTCACCTTCATAATGATATCTATTGTGTAGCGTTACTTTCAAACTCTTTAAAGCTTCCTTAAAAGGAAGAATTTTAAACAAATCCATTATGTTCTTTTTGGCTCCTCTATTATCTAACTGCATTTTCAGTAAATGTTTTGCTTTGTCACGCTGTGTTATAAAGGAATCATAGTCTTCACTAACAGCGTCTAAAGGAAAGATATCTATAAAAGCACCTTCATGTTCATGTTTCAACCATTTTCCTAAAGTCCTACAATATGTTTTCTCGTTGTCATAAACTCGGGAATAAGCAATGTATGAATTATTGGGAGTCGTCAACTTAAAATGTTTGGAAGAATATAATTCACAAAATCTGTCATAATCAGGTCTTGGCATGAGAATGTCTATGTCGTCATCCCAAGGAATGTAGCCCTTGTGACGAATTGCTCCTAATAGTGACCCGTAACCTAATGAATATTTAATTTCATTTTCAACACAAAACTGATGCACATCTTTTGCAATCATAAGACAAAAATCATGCATATCTTTTAATGTCATTCTTTGCATATTAATTATGTGGATTTATGAATTTAATTCCCTTGACCTCTTGTCTATTAAATGTAGTTTCTCAAATAGTAATTATAATATAGCTCACACTCATTGCACTTTATGCTCTTCTTTATATTTCTTTGCAAGCAAATAACCGAGAAATATGTCAACATCGTCTTTAGTGGTGATTTTTATATTGCTATGACTTCCTTTGGAAAAATATAAAGGTATTCCTAATTCTGTCATAATAGCAGGAGTGTGTGCTTCAACATATTCAAACATCTTTTTGTCTTCAACTTGCTTATATATGTCCACAATGACTTTATATAAAAAAGACTGTGGAGCGGATAATGTCATGAATGATTCCCTGTTGATTGATTTCTTTGCACAATTACCATCATTAGTCCCATAAAGAAGATAAGAGTAACTTGCTGATATGGCATTCCCGTTTTCCTTACATACCCGGATGTTGTCTGATATGATTTCTTCGGTTAAAAACGGTGATGCCGACCAATGTACCATCACTATGTCTTCTGGATGAGCTATACCTTCAAGACCAGCCACACCATTCATGATTGAACGTTCATATTCCGAACCACCTTTTACAATCTTAATAACTTTCGTTATACCAAAACGTTTAGCAATATCTTTCATCTTTTCTTGGTATCCATCTACGCAGACTATCTCAATGCCATCTATATCAGGGTGTTTCTGAAAATGCTCCATGGTATAAGCTATTATTGGCTTTCCAAGAATTTCAACAAATTGCTTTGGTATAGGTGCTCCTAATCGACTGCCAACACCTCCGGCAATTATGATAACGTAATTCATTTTTTACTGGTTTTTTGTATTTGACGAGCTATTAATAAGTCATCAACACAGTCGACTTCTACCCATTTATAGTCCTTGATGTCAATATAATAAAGTTCAAAATTCTTCTCAAATATCATTTGTACCAATGCGTCTTCGAAAAAGAGGTTGTACATTTCATCTTTAACCATTTGGTCAAGTTGTTCCAATAGAAATCGTGAAGAAACTGCATCGAGTTTTGTTATGCTAGCATAATTGCCCATATATTCTGTAAGATTTTTACTCATGACACATACTTTGTCGTCTTGAACTTGAACATTGTATTTTTGATTGTCTTTATGTGTGCTGTCAAGTAACACACAAGGAATGTTGGTGTACTTACACAATATATCTTGAATCATTTCGTCACTCGCAACTATATCCCCATTTATAATTGTAATATTTTCCCTTTGTAAATAGTCCTTGGCAAACCAAAGTGAACCCATAGAACCGGTAATAGAATAGAAGGGATTATGAACAAAATTAGCATTGTCTTCTTCTAGTTCATTTTGTATATGTTTATACATAAATCCAACCACGACTACAATCTCTGCATCATTGTCATATTTGCGAATTGTTCGTACTAGTCGTTGTAAGATAGTTGTGTCGTCGTCCAGCTTATACAGCGACTTTGGATGACTTAAAGTAAGAGGTTGTAACTTTGTTCCCTTGCCTGCTGATAATATAATATATGTCATATTTCTATAATTATTTGTAATATACCCAAATTCCGCGGCACTTTGATTTAATGCTCTTTATAAGCCCCTGGACAACAAAGAGTTGTTCGGAATTTTGTCATGTCGGATTTTTCACTTACCTTAGTGCCGCAAATAAAAAAAGCAAAATCATCAATGACATGGCAAAAATACAAATAAAATCTGAGAAATTCACTCCTTTTGGGGGAATATTTCATGTGAGAGAGTTTTTTCCCGTTTTGTTTCCCGTTTTGTGGGTCCGGTTATCGACAATGTGATGGGTCTTCGATGCACTTCATACGGCTATCCGTACAGCGAGATAGTCGGATGAAAGCGTTAATGATATTATTTCTATAATTTATTTCTTTCCTTTTCATTATTTCATGCTCAAGTCCTATGCTCAGTTATGAGGATTTGCATTTTAAGGACATAGAAAGCATCACATTCCTAACTGGAATAACGGATTTCCAAGATTAAATCTTTGTCATATTTTGAATATGGTTTTTTCGAAGTAAACCAGATTTATATTTATTTCACATCCATATAATAAAGCGTATATTAACGAAATAAAGTGCATAAATTAAGCAGGTTTGAATCTGCTTAATTTATGAACTTGCTGTCGTGCCCTAATAACCAATATATTATAGATGTATTTTAATAATACAAAACTTGCAAACAATGCCACTTCTGATATTATAAATATTTTTGTTTGCATATAAGAGCCTATTCTTATATTTTAGATATGTTTGAATCTTCTTGTTTTTTGCAAAATTTTGATATTAAAAAAGTATTGCATATATTTGCACTCTAAAATATATATGATATGCAATATAATGATTTATTAGAAAAACAGATAATAGGACATCTTAAAGTGGACAATCCTTGGTGGACGGAAAATGAAATTGCTCCTTTTTATTCAGAAATGCATCCTCGTTTGTATCTTGACATTTTCTATCCTTTAGTTTGTGATGCGGCGGCTCGTCGTGCCATAATATTAATGGGTCCACGTCGTGTGGGTAAAACTGTGATGCTTTATCATACAATTCAACGTCTTATAGCAGATGGCGTCTCTCCTAGAAACATTGTATATATTTCTGTGGATACACCTATATATAATCATATTTATTTAGAGCAATTGTTTAATTTGGCAAAACAAGCCTTAGGCAAAAGTGACAGCAAGGAGAAATTCTATGTGTTTTTTGATGAGATACAATATTTAAAGGACTGGGAAGTAAATCTGAAATCATTGGTAGATACATATCTAAATGTGAAATTCGTCGCATCTGGTTCAGCTGCCCCAGAATTGAAGAAACGGAGCAATGAAAGCGGGGCTGGACGATTCACCGATTTCCATCTGCCTCCATTGACGTTCTACGAATATGTTCATTTAAAAGACTATTCGCAATTAATGTATCCTGTAAGTATGGAATGGTCAAATGGAATTATAACAAGGAATGACACTATTGACATATCTAAATTAAATGCATTATTCATTGACTATATCAATTATGGAGGCTATCCGGAAGTTGTGTTTTCACAACGTATTCAGGAAGATCCGGGGCAGTTCATCAGACATGACATTATCGACAAGGTGCTGCTTAGAGATTTGCCTAGCTTATATGGTATTACCGATGTACAAGAGTTGAACTCTTTGTTCACCATGATTGCCTATCATTCAGGGTCACAATTCTCTTATGAGGGCTTGTCAAAAGATTCGGGTGTGAAAAAAGATACATTAAGGAAATACATAAAATATTTGGAGGCGGCCTTCCTTGTGAGAAAGATACGTCGTGCCGATGACACAGCCAGGCAATACAGGAGAGAAATGTTGTTTAAATTATATTTGACTAACCCCTCTCTTCGGTGTGCATTATTTCAACCAATTGAGGAAAACGACGAATTTGTAGGAAATATGGTAGAAACTGCTGTATATGCCCAGTGGTTTCCAAGGAATGCTAATATAGCTTACACCAATTGGAACTGTGGCAACAACAAAAAAGGAGAAGTTGACATCGTGGGTGTTGATGAGGGCAGACAAAAACCACTTTGGGCAGTAGAAGTAAAATGGTCAAATAGGCCATTCGTGAATCCTGTAGAAGAATTAAAGTCTTTGGAAACATTTATGGAAACAAATAATCTATCACATGCTATTGTAACTTCAATCTCTGAAACCGGGAAAAAAGACTTGCCTTATGGTTGCCTTCAGTTTATGCCTGTTGCATGTTATGCATATACTGTCGGAGAAGGCACTCTTAAGCTTACAAAAGAATCGTATGGATTATGAGAAATGCAGAATTGTAACTTTAATAAGATGCCCAAAGTAATAAGAGAATGACGTGAAGAATCAAAATGACATAATAAATACATGATGATACGAACTGACAATAATAAAGGACGTAAAAAAAACACCGCAAAAAAAGAAAAAGGCGGAAACGTGAAATCCACAAGCCGAAACACTCCATAATGTATAACAGTAAAACATCATGATAAGGAAATGGATGCCATTCAACATATTATTATAGACAGCACATTGGCACGAATAGGGAATCCTGAATTTTCAGACTACCTTTGTCATGCCTTTTGCTACGATGGGTATTGCACGTTTGAGCGCAATGGGCAGTCGTTCCGTTTCGAGGCTGGCGACTGTCTGATTATTGCCCGCCGGGGTGACTTGGTGATGAACCTGAAGGAGAGCGATGACTTCCGCGTGGATGTCATCTATGTGACACAGGAGTTCATTGAGATGTCAACGCCACAGAGCAACTACGGTATGCGCGGCCAACTCTTCTTGTTTCAGAACCCCATCATGAAACTCACCACCGAGCAGCAGGAGGTATGCCGTCTGAATTTTGAGGCCGTGAAACGACGGCTGAAGCAGACCGACCATCATTTCCGGCACGATGCCCTGATGAATGTCGTGGAATGTATGATCATCGACTTCTTCGACTTCCATTCCAAGCTATATCCGGCAGACAAGATTACATCGCAGCAACATCAGCTGATGGAGGAGTTCATGGCGATGCTGGAACGTGGCGACTTCCGGCAGAACCGTGACATCGGCTATTATGCCGACAAGCTCTGTGTAACATCGAAATATCTGAGCGAGGTCTGCAAGAAGGTAAGCGGTCTGCCAGCGGCCTTCTGGATTACCCGCTACACGGCGCTCGACATCAGCCGATTGTTGCGTGACCGCTCGCTCTCGTTTACCGACATCAGCGATATGTTCGGCTTCTCCTCGCTCTCACATTTCAGTCGTTATGTGCAGACCAATTTGGGCGCTAAACCATCTGATTTCAGGGAGTAATTGTCTTTTAAGGAAGCAGAAAAGTACGAAAGTCAGAATTTGGCAAAATCCTGGCAATCTTGTCGTGAACTTACGTTCAAACTTTCACATTTTCCCATACCTAATCCCCCTTTTTGCCCTCCAAATGTTAAAAATCACTCTAAAAGCGAACATGTTCAAGCCATTAGACCCTTTGCTGCACTCGGAGTTGCGACTGGCCGTCATGTCGCTGCTCATCAGCACCGAGGAAGCCGAGTTCCCTTACATCAAGGAGCAGACGGGAGCCACAGCGGGCAATCTGAGTGTGCAGATTGACAAACTCTCGGCGACAGGCTACATCGAGGTTGAGAAGACCTTCAAGGGCAAAAAGCCCTGTACCCTATGTCGCATCACCCCCACCGGATTGAAAGCCTTCGAGGAATACGTGGAGGCACTGAAGAGTTATCTCGACGTGAAATAGAATAAAAAATCCCGTGGGCGGCAAACGACCTACGGGATTTTTCCAACCTTAATCTCTAATTCCTATGCAGCAATTCCTCTTTCATACAAATATCTCGGTGAGAAGCCGATTTCATTGTTCCAGTCGACGGTGAAGGGGTCGAGACGGAACGACTTGAAGTAGTCGAGGTCCTGCAGTTTGCGGCAGATGCCCTTCTGCATCAGTGGCGTAAAGTCCACAAGTCGCACCTCGCCCGTGCTAAACGTCAGGCGCAGCGTGTAGTCAGCCACGTATTCGGCAGCAACGACTTTGAGCAATGGATTTTTTGTCATCATATTCTTGTCCTCCTTTTACTTTAGCGGTTGAACTTCGTTCGACCACTTCTTCGCTCGGTATAGAAATCAAGTTTTCTCTGCTCTCGCTTATCGAAGCGGTTCTATCTTCTTGGCGGCTTCGCTGTTCGTCAGCCGCTCCCAGTTCTCCATCAGCTCGTCACGGTGCAGGTCGAGCCACTCAAAGACGAGACGCAGCGCACGACGTGGCAGCGAACCAGTGACGATGCCGTCCTTTATCGTTATTTCTGCCTCATAGTCATCATACCACACATGGAAGTGCGGCGGATTATGGTCATCAATGTACATGTAGATGATGATTCCGTAGAATTTGCTGATCTCTGGCATTCTATCACATTTATTGTTGTTTGCAGGTGCAAAATTACACAATTTCCTCCAATTCCGAGCGAATATAGCCAAAAAAATTAAAAATATGTAGATTCAGGGCTATGCGATATAAGTTTGATGGGAAATGCGTATGGTTAGCACACGGATGGACGGAGGAGATGATAAGGATGGCCGGGAACGGTAATACAGATGACTCGGAAAAATCATGAGCATCATCCGAAACAGGGGTGCGGGTGACGAGTAGTCGAAATCCTCCTCAACCATGAAAAAACGGACTGTCAGAATCGCTATCTGTCAGCCCGTTTTCTGTTTGATTCCGCAAATCTGGTAAAATCCCCCGCAAATTGTGTAACAGCAGTTTCGGGGGATTGCTGTACCTTTGCAGCGTGATTTCATCACACTGCGAAACTCGGCGGCACCTCAGCAATTGGAACGAGTTCAATTGCATTCGGCTTGCACGAGCTTTGCACCAGAAAACTTAAAAACATGAAATTATGGCAAAAGTTTTGATTGCGTACTACTCTCGTCGCGGAGAGAACTATGTGAACGGAAGTATCAGGAACCTGAAACTGGGAAACACCGAGGTGGTGGCCCAGAAGATCAAGGCACTGCTGCCCGATGCT
>FLNY01004400.1_pt1 | contig 28383 bp, 22 predicted proteins | sample 1140381 | NCBI WGS metagenome assembly FLNY01 (sample SAMEA3878172, study PRJEB12797) | bioreactor metagenome | biome: Moose rumen | place: Sweden | collected 2011-10 | reverse complement strand
TAAATATAAAAGTTCAAAAATATGATTTATACAAAGACAGGAGACAAAGGGATGACCAGCCTGGTAGGTGGTCAGCGTGTGAGTAAGACCGATGATCGGTTGGAGGCTTACGGAACGATTGACGAGTTGAATTCACAATTGGGGGTACTCATCACCTATGTGGAGGATGATGCTGACCTGGCCATATTGGCCTCGATTCAGAACGGACTGTTTGTGGTTGGCGGTTATCTTGCCACCGACCAATCGTCCACTGAGCTTCGGCAACAGACGGTTGTGACCGAGACGATGGTGAAGGATGTGGAACAGGCTATCGACCGCATCACGGGTGAGATTCCTCCTCTGCGTGCTTTCGTCTTGCCAGGTGGATGCCGGGGCGCTGCCGTAGCACATGTGTGCCGCACTGTATGTCGCCGAGCCGAGCGACGTATTATCAGCCTCAACGAGCATCTTGAAGAAACCGGTGGTGTCAACATTGACGAGAATGTGCTCTCATACATCAACAGAATTTCCGATTTTCTTTTCGTTTTGGCTCGAAAAATGAATATAATTTCAAATCAAGATGAAATTATATGGAAAAATACTTGCAGTTAAAAAAAAAATTCATACTTTTGCCGCAAATTTGAAAAATGGCTTCATGCCAAGCGAAAAAAAGAGAATTTATGTTTAACCTTAGCGGTCTGTTCAATGCGTAAAAAGCCAGCATTCCGCTAGTAAATCTAAGGAGAAAATTATGTATTGGACTTTAGAGTTGGCGGTTTCACTGGAGGATGCTCCGTGGCCTGCGACAAAAGAAGAATTGATTGACTACGCCACTCGTTCGGGTGCGCCGATGGAGGTAATTGAAAATTTGAATGAGATAGAAGATGAAGGGGAAGTCTATGAGTCCATAGAGGAAATATGGCCTGACTACCCGTCAAAAGAGGACTTCCTTTGGGACGAGGATGAGTATTGATAGGCTTCTTTAAGTCTAAATTATTTAATACCAGCGAGATAAACAACTATGGTTTGTTTGTCTCGCTGGTGTTTTATATCCCTCCTAATTGGTGCGTTTCCCATTGTCGAGCGATACGAATACATCCACTGCTATCTTGATAATGATAATGCCGGACACAAGGCAACCGACACTCTTACTGGTATTTACCCAGATAAGACAATTGACGAAAACTACCTCTATCAGCCACATAATGATTTGAACGATATATTGAGATTTGGCGGAAAATGACAATAACAAGCGTGTAAATTTGGCGGAAAATGACATTTTGAGAAGAAAAAATTTGGCGGGACAAAATAAAAAGAGTAATTTTGCGGCGAAATAATCGTCAGGAAATGGAAGAAAATACCATTATATTCAAAAGAAAGATGTACGAGCGTATGCTCAGATGGAAGTCTGAACGTAACGGTTCTTCTGCCTTGCTCATTCAGGGCGCAAGGCGAATAGGCAAGTCCACCTTGGCAGAAGAGTTCGCTCGCAACGAATACAAGTCTTATCTTCTCATTGATTTCGCCTCATGCCCGCAGGAAGTGCATGACTTGTTCAAAGATGTGTCCGATTTGAACTACATCTTCTTCCGGCTTCAGATTTTCTATCATGTGCAGCTCTATGAACGCGAGTCTGTCATCATCTTGGATGAAGTACAGAAAGAGCCGTTGGCACGACAGGCCATCAAGCAGCTGGTAAAGGACCATCGCTATGACTACATTGAGACTGGTTCCTTGATTTCTGTGTGGAAAACCAGTGAAGACATCCTCATACCAAGTGAAGAGACAAAGGTCGATATGTTCCCGATGGACTATGAGGAGTTTCGCTGGGCAATGGGCGATACAGCAACAATTCCACTACTTCGGACAGCCTTTGAACAGAAGATGTCGTTGGGCGATGCCGTACATCGCAGGCTGATGCGTGATTTTCGCCTCTATATGCTGATTGGCGGAATGCCGCAGGCTGTAGCAGAATATATCAAGACAAACAATCTGAGTGCGGTGGATATAGTCAAGCGAGATATTATCTCGTTGTATGAGGAGGATTTCTATAAAATCGACTCGTCTGGAAGAGCCACGGCCATCTATGATGCCGTTCCTGCCCAGCTCAGTAAGAATGCCTCTCGCTATCAGGTCGCAACCACTCTTCCCGGAGAACATGCAGACCGGCTGGAGGATTTGGTTAAAATCATGGATGATTCAATGGCCACCAATGTCTGCTATCATTCCAATGACCCTAATGCCGGACTGGCTCTGACGAAAGATCCTGGGAAGTTCAAGATGTATGCTTCCGATACAGGGCTGTTCATCACACTTGCATTCAAGGACAAGGATTTTACCGAGAATGTCATCTACCAGAAGTTGCTGAATGCCAAACTCAATACTAACCTTGGTTATGTGTATGAGAATATGATTGCCCAGATTCTGCGGGCTACAGGAAAGAAACTTTTCTACCACACCATCCCCTTCAACGGAGGCAAAAATTACTATGAGATAGATTTCCTGCTCCCTGACCAGCATAAGGTTTCACCTATCGAGGTCAAATCCTCCGGCTACAAGACCCATGCCTCACTGGATGAGTTCTGTCGGAAATTCTCAGAACGCATCCATAATAAGTATATTATTTACACCAAGGATTATAAAAGAGAGAAGGATGTCGACTACATCCCTATATACATGACGATGTTTCTTTAAGATGTCATAAATCAGTCGGATTTTCTGACGGATTTATAATTTATTTGTTTTTTAACATAGAATACGAATATTCTTACATCAGAATTGGAGAGACCTTGGAGCAGCGAGCGGGGCATGAAACTGGTTTCAATGTTGCCGAGTCGTGAAATGTTTTGTGAAACAATATATTCTACCTTTTTTTACAAAATATTTGATGGAGTGAAATAAATCGCTATATTTGCAAAACAGAAGCAAATGATTTTACTGGACTCACAATAATAAATATACTATGAAACGAATATTGATGATGATTTCCCTGTCGTTTCTGATAAGTTCTGTGTTTGCGGCACAACAGCAACGTGTCGCACGTAGCAGACAGTGTATCGACCGCGACTGGCAGTTCGTGCTTTCCAGCAGTGAAAAAGCCTCACCTGAAGAGGTGGAGTGGCCGGCTGCACGTAAGCTCAACCTGCCTCACGACTGGAGTGTGGAGAGTGAGGCGGCAGCCGTTGCAGCACTTGGTAAGAATGTGGGTCCGTTCATCCCTACTGGCGACTACCAGATGGCCTTCACTGTGGGAGGAGAGGGGTGGTACCGCAAGACTTTCACTACTAGCCGTGATGCATCCAAAAAACGGACTACGCTCTATTTTGAGGGCGCCTATAATTATGCCACTGTATGGGTAAATGGAAAACAAGTCTATTTCAATCACTATGGCTACTCCCCGTTCCGTGTGGATGTGACCGACTGCCTCCGACCCGCAGGTGAGGAGAACGAGGTGGCGCTGAAAGTACAGAACAATGGTAAGAACACGCGCTGGTATGCCGGTTCGGGTATTTACCGCCACGTGTGGCTAATTACTACTGATCCGCTTCATCTTGACGACTGGTCAACTGCCGTCAGAACGAAAGATATCCGAATGGGCGAAGCCGACATCGATGTTACCGCCGATGTGATTAATGAAAGCCTGCGGTCAGAGAAAGCAACGCTCGACGTGACGCTCCTCAATGCCTCAGGAGTTGTGGTAGGAAAGGGTCGCGCCAACGTGACGGTGGACAAGCAGGCGCGCCAGAAGTTGAATCTTTCGCTGAAGGTGCTCAACCCGCAGCTCTGGACCCCCGATTCACCTACCCTCTATAAAGCTTGCTTGAAGCTCACAGGACATGATGAACTGGTCATCCCTTTTGGAATCCGTACCGTGAAAGTGGACAGCGAACGCGGGTTCATGCTCAACGGTGTGTCGCTGTTGCTAAAAGGAGGGTGTGTGCACCATGACAACGGGCTGCTTGGCGCTTGTGGCATCGACCGCGCTGACATCCGGCGTGTGGCATTGCTGAAACAGAATGGCTACAATGCCGTGCGCACAGCTCACAACCTGCCAACTGACCGTTTTCTTCAGGCATGCGACAGTATCGGACTGATTGTGATAGATGAGACTTTCGACCAATGGTATATGCCAAAAAATCCCGACGACTACCATCTTTTCTTCCCTGATTACTTTGAACAGGAGGCGCGACTGATGGTAAAGCGTGACCGTAATCACCCGAGTGTTTGTCTTTGGAGCATCGGAAACGAGATTCCGGGTCGCACGGAGGACAAGGCGATAGATGCTGCCAAGAAGATGCGTGAGGTGATTCTCGAGGAAGACCCTACCCGTGTCATCACCGCTGCCCTCTGTGAGTGGGACACCAAGGCATTCCACTGGCCAACTCACTTGCGACAGGCAAATATCTCCCTCGACGTGACAGGTTATAACTATATGTATGACCGCTATGAAGGCGATTACGAAGCCAATCCGGCACTGATTATCTGCGGTACGGAGAGTTATCCGAAGAGAGCGTCGGAGAATTGGGCTATGGTGGAGAAGCATCCGTATGTAATCGGCGACTTCGTGTGGACAGCCTTGGATTATGTGGGAGAGGCTGGCATCGGTCATGGACTGTTTGTTAAAGAAGGATTGAGAAGCCCGTTCTTCATGCCATATCCTTATTATAACGGATGGTGTGGGGACATAGACCTTATCGGAGAAAAAAAGCCGCAGAGCCACTACCGCGATGTGGTGTGGGGGATTCAGCCGATTACGATGGCGATGGAACTCCCTTGTCCGGAAGGCTACCACCGGGAAATCAGTATGTGGGGTTGGCAACCAGAGGTAAACGCATGGGAAAATCCTGCTTGCTTCTTTGCTCCTTCCAACCTCCCGAATATCATGTTTCACGGGTCGCAGGAGGCAATCGCTCAACCAGAGAATATCCCACTCAAAGTCAATGTGAATGTTTATTCCCGTTCCCCGAAAGTGAGACTCTACCTCAACGGACGACTCATCGGTGAGCAAGCTACCGGACCGACTTTCTATGCAGGCTTCACCGTGGATTATGAACCAGGCACACTGAAAGCGGTGGAGTGGGACGGCACGAACGAGGGACATTCGTTCAGCCTCGTCACCCCAGGAGAACCGGTGGCTGTCCGTCTGAAGGCTGACCGCACCCGCCTGATTGCCGATGGCACTGACTTGAGCTTTGTGAAAGCAGAACTGGTGGATGCCGCAGGCAGAGTGGTGCACGACTACAGTCGTAAGGTGACGTTCCATGGCAAGGGAGCTGCAGCTATCCTGACGGCAGGCAATGCAAACCCTACCGATATGGTCTCTTTCCGCTCTCTGTCGCCGACCTTCTACGACGGACGCGCGATGGCTATTATACAATCATCCCTCAATCAGGGCAGCTATGAGTTGACCGCACATGTTGACGGCTTGCCAGAGGCAACACTCAATATCGTTTGTGAATAAACAGTGTCAATCAACTAATATTATTTGCTTATTAGATTTTTTTTCTTATATTATTTGCTTTTTAGTTTATTTTCCTTATTTTTGCATTGACTATCTAATCATCGAATAGAATTGGTGAATTATCCCAATACTAAGCTAAAAAAGAATCATCTATGAAAAGAACGCTGTTATTGCTTGTTGTGTTATTGTGTGGCATAGTCAGAGTTTGTGCCCAAGAATCCCTGGAGGCAGGTACTTATTATATTCAGAATGTGGAGCAGGGCGGTTTTTTGTCTTCTGGCGCCTCATGGGGAACCAGGGCCGTGTTGTCTCCCCACGGAGTGGATTTCAAAGTGACTCTTTCGAACGGTTCATATACCCTCACCACTCAGATTCAGGGTGTCTCCAAAGCCCTTCGCCCTTCTGACGGCTATATGGATCAGAGCGGCACATGGACAGTCGAACCTCTTTCCGACGGCACTTATGCACTCTTCAACGGCACGAATTATTTCGGTTATGTAGCGGACAATACTCATCCTTGGGTGCCAAGGCTCGACACCTATACAGATACAAACAGTCTGTCGTCCCATTGGCGTTTCTGGACCCGTGAGCAACTTGAAGCCACATTGGAGGAAGCATCTGCCGGCGAGCCGGTGGATGCCACGTTCTTTATACAGGCACCCGACATGCTGATTGGCGACTATCGGGTGACTGGCACGAAGGTTTGGGGAAATGACCTCACTGCCACCGGTGGTATCACCGACGGAGGCAGCTATGTGCGCAATAATGCCAATGGAGAGAAATTCAACACGGCAGCTTACAATATCAGTCAAAGGCTCGAAGGCATTCCTAATGGTGTCTATTCACTGAGTGTTCAGGGATACTACCGCAACGGATCCAATTCCGTGGCGTCGGCTGCCCATAACAACGAGACAGAGGAGCTTCTCCCTTACCTTTATGCAGGTAATAAGCAGGCCTCCTTACCGTCGGTGTTCAGTTGCGCCCGGTCATCGTCCAGCGGGGGATGGGCTACCAGTACCGCAGCAGGATATGTTCCTAACAGCCAAAGTGATGCAGCAAACTGCTTTGACTCAGACGAGAGTGTCTATCTCACTACCATACGCGACATCGTGGTGGTGGATGGCACCCTCACCATTGGTATAGCCAAAGAAAACAAAACGGTGGCGAACGACTGGATGTGCTTCGACAACTTCACCTTGCTGTACTACGGTTCGGACATTGGGTCTCTCAGAGAGGCTGCCTTGAAGGAAATCGACACTTATGCCTCCAAAAACACTACAGAAGACGATGACTATGCTACGACCATCGCCACGCAGCGTGCTGCCGTGGAGAATGCGGGAACAGAAAATGAAATTACGGATGCCCTTGAGCAGGTTCGAAAAGCCTATGACATCTATGTGTCGAAGCCTGAGCCGACAGATACACCTATAGACCTTTCAGAACTCATTGAGAATGCAAGTCTCAGCGAGGGCACCAACTGGTGGACTACCATGTTGGACAACAATCCTGGATACAATCAGGTGTGGGCTTCGCTGACAACGGGCGGAGTGCCTGTGGTGGAAGCTTATGCAGGTTATTCCGAGCATGAACTGAAAGCTTTCAGTATGTTGCAAAGTGTTACGCTCTCTCCTGGAATGTATCGTCTGAAAGGTTATGCCTTCTACCGTTATGGAACCAGTTATAACAGTGACATAACAGGAACGGGGGAGGAAATTTCCCTGGCCTATCTTGTGGCGGGAGAGCATCGCCAGAAAGTGATGCGTCTGGGTGATATCACTGCTTCCACTTATGCCAACACCATGGAGGAGGCCGCAACCGCATTCTCTGATGGCAATTATCTCAACTCTCTAATTTTTGAGCTCGACGACGCCACGACAATCGATATAGGATATGAAGGCATCCATGATCGTTATCGGTCGTGGTTCATCGCAGGTCCAGTGGCGCTTGAAAAGATTAATTCCGACATTCTTGCGCGTGAGGCGGATGACGAGTTCGCTGCCGAGAAAATTCTCTATAGTGTGAGATGGGACGGTTATAAGACCATCTCAAACCAGGCTCTCGACCACAGTGATTTTGACGCGGTTGTGGAGCAGGCCAAGGCGTCGTTACCGTCGCTGACGACTCAGGGAGAATTGGACGCCAAAGATGCTGAGGTCTGGAACGCTTTGTGCAATCTTCTGAAGACCGGCATTACAGTCTCCGGCCAGTTTGATATCACTACGCTGATTGTCAATCCGGCCTTCAATACCAATTATGATGGCTGGACTTTCGGACACGGACCGACATGGGATGCCACGGGAGTGGTGGAGTCGTTCAACCATGCAGCGGAAGACTTCAACCAGACGCTGAAAAGTATGCCGTCAGGCTCTTATACCCTCAAGGTCCAGGCGTTCTACCGTGACGTGTATTATGCATTCTCCGCCCAACCATACGAACAGGGACAGACCGATGTACCTGCGGAACTTTATCTGGGAGTCCATTCAATAAAAATCAAGAATATCCACGATGACGCGCGTGTGCGTTCAGCACGCCCTTCGTCGGATGTGCCAGGCGCTTTCAACAAGTCGGTGCCAAACACGCTCAATGGCGCTCACGACGCTTTCAAAGCCGGGCTTTATTGGAACATCCTACGGACTGATATCTCAGAGGACGGTGACCTCACCCTCGGACTCCGGTTTCAGGGTGGACAGGCGGAAAACTGGATGGCGTTCGACAACTTCAGACTGTATTATGGTGGTAAGACGGTGCCTGTGAAATTGGAGCAGTTGGAGAAATTCCCGTTGGATGAAGATATGTATGCTGATGTTAGCACGGATATCTTCCTTCGGGCAGGCAAGACACACGGCTTATGTCTTCCGTTCGACACAGACGCGTCTCAGTTTGAGTCTGTGTGGACATTGGGACATGTGGATTATGACAGCGAGTCAAAGACGCTCAGCGGAACTCTGGTTCCAGTGCATGAACTGAAAGCTGGTGTGGGCTATTTCGTCAGGGTGCGTGAAGACATGACTATATCGGGAAAAGATGTGCTATTGCGTTCGGTACAGCCTGACAGCATTCCTCTTTTGTGGGAGGGGGGAGCACTCTCCGGCTATTATGGCAAGACCACGCTCACAAGGAAATTCCGTATGTCGGAGGAAGAAGACAACTTGGAATACCTGACTGTGAAAACAAATCAGCCGGGCTATAAAGCCATGGTGCTGCTGCCAACAAATATATTGAACAGAGCAAAAGTTATCACCCTCTCTGAGGCTGATTTCAGTAATATGGACATCACTGTGAATTTGGAGAATATTCAGGCACGCGCTTTCCTTGCCGAAGCTAAATATGTCAATAGTTCCTCCACCTCCGTAGTCGCCAACTACAACGCCTGTCCGCCTGGACGTCGCGACCAGCCACATAATGTGGTGGTGCCGGTACCACTCTCGGATGTTGTCCAGACGCTCACTTATCAGGTGGCAGGAGAAGATGGAATAACCACCATCGAGATTCCGGCCGGCACTGATTTTGTGGAGATTCCGAATCTCGTTCCTCAGGAGGATTACACCTATGTGATAAAGGATAGCGATAAAGAGGTTTCGAAAGGAACGGTTCACACTGAGGGTAGCCTTCGCATGATTAAAGTGTCGTCGGTGAGCAACGTGCGTGACTTAGGTGGCTGGCCGACGACCGACGGAAACACAGTGAATTACGGACTGATATACCGCGGTGGTGAGTTGAACGGTGGTCATGTGATGAGTGATGCTGACCGTGAGGAACTGCGACGGCTTGGTATCATGGCCGAGGTGGATTTGCGCGAGGACAGCGATATCAGCGGTTTCACCGGCACCACTTACGGACTGGGCTCCGACGCACAATATATCTATCTGAACTCCCATGAGTTTGGTGACGATGCCCTGCAGGATTACAAGGAGATGTATAAGACCATCTTCAACTTCATCCTCGACAACTTGCGTAATGACCGCTCAGTGTATTTCCATTGTATCTGGGGAGCTGACCGCACTGGAGCGCTGGCGTTCCTTCTCGAAGGACTTATCGGACTGGGCTACGACGCACTTTACAAAGACTATGAGCTGACATCGTATTCGATTGCAGGAAGCCGCAAGAAGAGCGGTCTCGACACTAAGTTCGACTATATCAGGGCATTGAGTGGGAATGGCCTACAGCAGAAATTCCTCACATACTGGCGTGATGAGGTTGGCATACCGGCTGAAGACCTCTGCGAGTTTATCGTGAGGATGACAAACGGAGAACCAAGTATCGTAACAGCTATTAACTGTGTGGGTTCTGACACTTTGGGCGTACAGGATGCGGATTGTCAGTATTTTTCCATCGACGGCCGCCATCAGGCGCATCTTCAGAAAGGGGTGAATATTATCCGTACGAAGGACGGAACGTCGAGAAAAGTTGTTGTACGGTAGAACGGATATTTGCTGTCGCCACATTTTTTTGCAAGGCGTTTTCAAGCGGTAAATCATCCGGGTTGACACATACAGTCTGAGTGAATCCGGCGTTCTCCAATAAAGTTTTATCCGACACCTTCCCGGCTACCAGCCATACGGGAAGGTGTTGTGCTTTTGCATATTCTAAGACTGTATAGGGAAGCTTACCCATCAGCGTCTGACGGTCGGAAGCCCCTTCGCCTGTGATAATCAGATCGGCATTTTCCAACATATTGTTGAAATCAGCCATTCTGAGCAGGTTGTCTGCTCCGGAACAGCACCGTGCATTGAGAAACTGCATAAATGCGTAGCCCAGACCGCCAGCTGCTCCCGCTCCCGGATTGCAGGAACAGTCGCGTCCCATGAGCCGGGAGGCACGGGCTGCCAGCAGGCGTGCCCTGCGCTCGAGCAGCTCCACATCCTTCGGTGTGGCGCCTTTCTGAGGTGCGAACACCTGTGCGGCTCCCTCCTTGCCACAGAGCGGATTGCGAACGTCGGTTGCAATGACATAGGATATATTGCCGGCAAGTTCCACCTGTTCATTCTCATCCATTTCAGCAAACCGTTCCTCCATCGCCCGGAGCATACCCATGCCCACATCGCTGGTGGCAGTGCCACCCAGACCTAGGACGATACGGCGGCATCCTTTCCGCACCGCCTCCACCATCACTTCACCCAGTCCGTAACTGGTGGCATGCAGAGGGTCGAGCTCCTCTTTTCGCAGCATTGTCAGGCCGATGACTTTGGCACATTCGATGAAGGCGGTGTCTCCCTTCCGGATATACTCAGTCAGGAGCGGCCTCATCAGCGCATCGTGTGCTTGAACGATTGTCTTTTCTCCTCCTGATAAATGGAGGACGGCATCCATCCATCCCTCACCGCCGTCGCTTACATTCAGCGTCAGCACATCGGCGTCAGGACATATTTCCAGGATACCTTCTCTTGCTGCCTCGTTCGCCTCCTGCGAGGACAGACAGCCTTTCCACGAATCTATGGCAATAATGATTTTCATAATTAGGAATGAGGAATCAGAAGCGTTAATAATGGTTGCTCCAGAGCTCCAGCGCGAACTTGCAGCCGATATGGTTGTATTTCCAGTTGATGGTGGAGACGTAGGCGGCGAAAGAGAAGGCTTTTGTGGCAAACCCGTAGCCGAATTCAGTGTAAGGATGGAATTTCTCCACCCAGAGGTTGTTGATGTAGAAGCGCTCCATCCTGATATGTTGTCCCACCCATGGCAACCAGGAGAGTGCCAGTAGCGGAGACTCGTAGGTGATGTTATTGCGGATGTAGTAGTCACTGGCATTGTACCACCGCCGGTCAATCAACTGAAAATCACCTGTCCAACTGTCGTTCCACCTTTCGGGTAGGTTGTTGTCACGAAATTTGTTGTAGTCGAGGAATTGGTTTCTGTTGTTGAAAAAGTAGTCGCCACTTCCCAGCCGGAGTGAGAGAGTGCGCAATTGAGGTAGAGGAATCTTCCATGACCAGTCGAGTTCTAGTTTTCCGTAGGAATTGTCGCCTCCCATGATATTCATCACGCCCTGTTCATAATTGGCTGTGAAGGTGGGTCCGTTTTTCCATAGCAGCTGAGACCATTCGACGAACGGAGCAAAAGTAAAATTAGTGCGGTTAGTTGTTCCGTCTGCATTAACTTTTCTGACAGGCGAGCGACGGTAGAAACTGACTCCGATATTCATCACACTGTAGCTGCTGAACGCATACTGGAAATCAGCAATCATGTGGAGGTTGCGGTAGTATGTGAGATTGAGCGAGTCGAAATCCACGTCGGTATTTTTGTTGATATGTTTCAGCTCGTATTGGATACCGGTGTTGCTGATCGGGTCGGTGTTATACATGTTGACGCGTAGATGGGCATCGTGTGCGGGATTGAACTCCCAAGAAAGCGGCAGTTCGAAATAGCAGCGTTTCCGGCGGAAATTATAGGCACCCGCAGGAGCGAAAGTGAGAGCAGACTTTTCACTCAGGTTCACTACCGCTTTTGTGCGTATTTTATAGATAAATCCCTTAGTGGCACTATAGAAGAGCGACAAGGGGTCGATAATCGGCATCAGTTTGAATTCAGCCTCACCCAGGTCGGTGGTGTGTGTCTTGAACAGTTGCTGGCCATACTCTTTCCAAAGTCTCTTGAGTGTGATTCCCGTATGCTCGGACTGATAGGCGGAGTCAAGGGCCACAGCCGTATGATCCTGATCGTAACGCCGGTAAAGTCCTTGCTCATATTCAGAGAGAGGATACGGCCGTAGTTGCGACATCAGTGTGCGGTCCTGATAGTCGTGTAACGTATCGGGCAGGGAAAAGTCCAGCTCATAAATCGACCGGTAGTTGGTGTAAATGCGGTTCCAGAGAAACCGCATCTTTGATTCCACGTTCAGTTCTTTTGGAAGTAGCGGAAAAGCAGTCTGCCCCGCACTGTCTGCCATCAGAATGTCTCCGTCATTCATCTTGATGTCGAACGCGAGTCGGTACATGCGGTATTCACATTTGAACTGAGTCTGAATAATCTGACCGTTATCAGGATTCACGACAGCTGAACCCTGAATGAGATGGGGGTTCCGTACTTTCGGCTTGAAGTGTAACGTGAATTGAGAGCTGTCGGAAGTAATCTGATAGCGGTAGAAATGTCTGTTACTACGATGAAAAGGTGAAAAGATGAACGACTTGAAGATGGTTGGGTTATAGATATAAGGAGCCATAATATCCATCATCGCCGGTATGTTTTTTGCCCCTACTTTCGACAGCGTGTGGCAGTTGACAATCACGTCGGAGTTGGTATCGTCACCTTCATAGAAAGTGATTTTGTTGATGGATTCTCCGACAAGATGATGTTTTCCGGAGATAAAAGTGTCCATGTTAGGCACAAAAAACATGGCGGGATTGCGGCGGCGAACGTTGACGTTATAACGCATATAGGCGTTCGAAGCGATGGAGTCGGGCAGGGTTCCGAGCGACTCCCGGAAATGGTAGATACGGCCGATAATGATGTGGCGCAGGGAGTCGGAGACATGCTGAACGGGCACAGAATCAGGAATGCTCTGCGCAAAAGCACAGATACCCACCATCCACATCAGGATAGTCTGTAATAGGAAGTTCAGTCTTTTCATCGTCATTAACTCGGCAAAGTTAATGAAAAAAAGTGAATGGTGAAAAGGAGGGCACTTCTTTTGTTATATGTTTCTCAAAGATAAAAGATGTTTTTTAAATGAAAAAAAGTGTTGAAATTGAGTTTTTTTATGATTAATTGTCTAAATTTGCAAAAGAAGAATCCAAACAGACTGACACGGATGCTGAAAATCACACATATACTGTCTTTTCTCATGGCGGTTGCCGTAATTGCCGGTGCACAAGAGCCTGTTGACACAACCAGTGGTTTCGGTAGGTTGGTGGGACTCATACGCAAGGTGAAAACCTTTCAGAGCACCTATCCTCTGGAAAAAGTGTATATGCATTTCGATAACACCGGCTATTTCCAAGGAGAAAAAATGTTCTTCAAGGCTTATGTCAACCGGATGGACAGTGGCAAACCGACTGATATCAGCCGGGTGCTCTATGTGGACCTGCTCAATCCTAGTGGTGATGTGATGCACCGAAGTAAGCTGAGGATAGAGGAGGGAGAGGCAACGGGATCCATCAGGCTCGATACCCTCTTTTCTACTGGATTTTACGAGGTGAGAGCCTATACGAACTATATGCTCAATTTCGGTGAAGAGACAGCCTTCTCTCGGGTTTTCCCGATTTTCCGCAAGCCGGAGAAAGAAGGGGATTATGGAAATCCAGTCATCGATTACCTGTCGTATTTCCAGAAGGTGCCTGAACGGGAGATACAGAAAGACTTTGACGCTCAGCTTGAAGCCCGTGGAGGCAGAGAGCGACGTGGAAGAGGCTATACCGTGAACGTTTATCCCGAGGGAGGCAAACTGGTGAAAGGCGTGCTCTGCCGTGTGGCGTTTTCTGTGACTGACCTGAATAACGAGCCTGCTGAACTGGCGGGAGAAGTGGTTGATGCAGACGGCAACACCCTCACGATAGTGTCGAGCGACAAAGACGGAAAAGGACTGTTCGAGTTTGTGCCGACCAGCTCAAAGCTGTCGATGATACTCACTACCAGTAAACTCCAGAAACTGGAATTTGACATGCCTGAAGTACTTGAGGAGGGTGTGGTGATGCGTGTGGATGCTGTGAGCGACGACAGTAGAGTCAGTGCAGTGCTTCAGGCTACCGAAGGAATGAGAGGACAGCTTATGGGAATGTCGCTATCCAACAACGGGAATCTCTATAAAACCGACACCCTTACACTGAAGGAAATCAACGATATCAGGTTGCCGAGGAGGAAGATACAGCCAGGTGTGAATCAGTTGACACTCTTTGATACTGATGGACATATCCATGCGGAACGGCTCTTTTTTATCTGTCCTGAACCGACAGAGCATTCTTTAATCACGGTGGAGAGCCTGACGGATAAGATTGTACCGTGCGGAACAGTGAGACTGAAGCTTCACAGTGCTCCGAAAGCCCGTTATTCCGTGTCGGTGATGGATGCCTGGTCGTTAACCAACGGCAAATATGGTAATATCAACACCTATATGCTGCTTGGGTCGGATGTTCGCGGATATATTCCAAACCCAGAATATTATTTTGAGGCTGACGACCAGGAACACCGTGAGGCAGCCGACCGACTTATGTTGTTCAACGGCTGGCGTCGTTACGACTGGACGGTGATGACTGGCGGAACACCATGGCGAAATAAGAAGTTTCAGATTGAGGATGACCAGTATATCTATGGATGTCTTAAGCCGTCAATCAGCAAATGGAAGAAGAATAACCCGGTGGAAGGAGTGAATCTGGACCTTTATATCTACGGACGCGACGACACTACCATCCACGGCTCCACTGTGACCGACTCTACCGGATTCTATGCATTCCACCTGCCCGACAGTGTGTATGGCGACTGGAACATGCAGATACAGACTCGTCTGGACAAAAAACGGAAGAACTACGAGGTGACCATCAACCGCAACCACCACCTTAGGCCACGTTATATCACGTCGGAGGAAACTCGCATGATAGACTTTCCGTCAGAGTATCTGCGTTTCGAGCCGGATTACGAGAAGTTCGACCAGCTCCTGAGTCTCAACGACACCAGCCTGATTCAGCAAACAGGAAAGAACGAATATGTGATGGCTTCAGCCACTATAAAGGCCCGGCGAAAGGAACCGTCTTCACTGGCCAATTGGTTTGACGAACATAATGCCATACGCCATGCATCGCTTTATTACGACTGCCAGACACTATCCGAGCAGGTAAGTGACCAGGGAGTGCCTCAGCCTACTTTCTACGATTGGCTGGCTGATAACAATAAACTTTACAGTGGAACAGTGATTGTGGATGAGGAAACCGGTACAATCAGTGGAAAAGCCACCTATGGAGGCCGCGATGTCATGTGGATTGTAAATAACCATTGGGTAGGCACTACCGGACGTTCGGAAAGGGTGTTCAATGATCAGATTATCGATGTGATGGGTACGCTCAGCCTAAGCGAATATCCGGGTACCATCCCGGTAATGCTCGATGAGGTGAAGTCGGCATACGTGTGGTCGAATCAGGTGTCTCCTACGCAGAATGTGGTCATCTACCTCTATACCTATCCCGAATTTAATGTGAAGATTAAGGGATGTCGTAACACCTATTACAAAGGCTATGACGTGCCAACCAAGTTTAAAATGGACAACTATAAGGTGATGAGTCCACAGCCGAACGACTTCCGTCGTACCATTTATTGGAACCCGTCGGTGACCGCCAACTCTGTAGGAGATGCAACACTGGAGTTTTTCAATAACTCCACTTGCTCGGAGATGTATATATCAGCAGAAGGTATAACGGAGGAAGGACAGTTTATGTCCACGAAATGAGAAAAGCTAATAAACTAACTAATAATGATATAAACATGGAAATGAGACAGTTTTTTTTAAGTGGAATACTGGCCGCCATCCTATTGATGCTGCCGCTATCGGTGGCAAATGCAGCCGGTGAGCCTTCACGCAAGATTGTGAAAGTGGAGAGCGTACAGGTGGAGACTCCGGTAGGAACAGCTCCGCGACTGCCTTACCGTCTCTGGGTGAACTATTCTGACGGTAAAGGTGAGTTCCGACAGGTGAAATGGATGAATTCCTCCTCATCCGTTGAGAAAGCAGAGTCCGATCCGTCACAGACTCCAGCCGGGACCCACTATGAGGTGAAGGGCTATATAACTGGTGACAACACAACGACAGCCGGCTATCCGGTGGTAGCACAGGTGACGGTGGTGGTCAGTAGCGAGAGTTGGAAAGTGCCTGCTCCTAAGCCGAAGGCTCACACCTTACCACTCGATAAGGTGAGCATTGACGGTGACAACCGCCTGACCCACAACCGCGACATGGATATTGACAACCTGCTGAGCCTTGATGTGAAGCAGCAGCTCTATAACTACCGCGACACCTATGGACTGCCGACCACAGGTTATCCTCAGGCTGACGGTTGGGATTCACCGACCACCAAGCTTAAAGGACATGGATCGGGTCACTATATGTCAGCCATGGCTATGGCGTTTGCCGGTTGTCAGGACAAGGTAAAGAAAGACAAACTGCGTGAGAATATCCGTCAGATGGTGGATCAGTTGCGTGAATGTCAGGAACGTACCTTCGTGTGGGATGACAAGCTCGGCCGTTATTGGGAAGCCCGTGACTTCGCCCCTGAGGCTGAGTTGCGTGAGCTGAAAGGCACATGGGCCGACTTCGACTGTTATAAGCAGGACTACAAGAAATATGGCTATGGATATATCAACGCTATACCTGCTCAGCATTGTGTGCTGATAGAGATGTACCGGGCCTACAACAACGAACAATGGGTGTGGGCTCCTTATTATTCGGTTCACAAGCAGTTGGCAGGACTCATCGATATCGCCAACTATATCGACGATAAGAAAATCAGCGATAAAGCCTTGAAAATAGCCAAAGATATGGGATTGTGGGTGTGGAACCGCCTGCATTATCGTACCTACGTCAAGAGTGACGGCACTCAGGAAGAGCGTCGCGCCAATCCTGGTAACCGCTATGAGATGTGGAACATGTATATAGCCGGTGAGGTGGGAGGAATGTCTGAGAGTCTGGCCCGTTTGTCGGAGATGACCGCCGACCCTACAGAGAAGGCTCGTCTGCTCGAAGCCTCCAATTATTTCGACTCACCCGCATTCTTCGATCCGTTGTCGAAAAACGTGGATGCCATCCGCACCCGTCATGCCAACCAGCATATCCCGATGATTACGGGCGCTTTACGTAGTTACGGAGGCAATCACAACCCTTATTATTATAATCTCGCCCTCAACTTCTGGAACTTCATCCAGGGCCGCTATCGTTATGCTATGGGTGGCGTGGGCAACGGAGAGATGTTCCGTCAGCCTTACGCCCAGATACTTTCGATGTGTACGAACGCATCGGGTGGCGGCCGTCGCGCACCGCGTCCGGAACCGACCATCAACGAAACCTGTTGTGCCTACAATCTGGCAAAGCTGACAAAGGATCTCAACTGCTATGACCCCGATAACGGCGCCTATATGGACTATTATGAGCGCCTACTCTATAATCAGCTGGTAGGTTCCATTCATCCGGAGCATTATGCCACACTCTATCAGTATGCCGTGGGACTGAACGCATCCAAGCCATGGGGGAACGAGACACCGCAGTCCACCTGCTGTGGAGGAACAGGTGCGGAAAACCATGTGAAATATCAGGAAGCAGCATACTTCGTGGACGACAATACAGTGTGGATAGCACTTTATATGCCTTCCACAGCCCAGTGGGACGAGAAGAAGGTGACACTCCGTCAGGAATGCAAATGGCCTGCCGAACAATCCACTATCCGTATCTCCAAAGGCAAGGGTAAGTTTGCGATGAAGCTTCGTGTGCCCTACTGGTCAACAGAAGGCTTCTCCGTGAAACTTAACGGCAAGGAGATGGCAACCGGTTGTAAGCCTGGCACATATGTGGAGATACCGCTTCGGAAATGGTCGACAAAAGACGTGGTGGAAGTGCACATGCCATTCACGGCCCACATGGATTTCGGACCCGACAAGATGCAGATAGCAGTGACAGGAGACGAGGAAGGCCGTACGGAGTTCTCTCCGCTGTGGGCCGGCACAATGATGTATGGTCCGCTGGTGATGACCGCCACGGGCATCCAGAACTGGGATGAGGCAACGATTGATATCGACCCGGCCATGACAGGCGTGTCGCTTAATGGTGCGAAAGACGAGCAGCCAGGCGGTGCATATGCCAATGTCTATACACTTGATTATGCAGGTAAGACCTTTGTTCCTGACTATTATGCCAATCGTCGCTGCACCCATTATTTCCGTCTGAACATGCCTGGCACACCTGAGCCAGTGTTAGGAGAGGATGGCGACAACGGAGCTGACATCAGCCAGCTTCGTGAGACAATGAGTGAGGCGAAGAACCGGCGTAATGCCCAGCAGCGCTGGATTCAGATGGAGGTAAAAGTTCCTGAGTATGCGCCTTGGGCCCGTCATGGCTACCGTCGGATGATGCAGCAGCTGGCTCAGGCTGAGAGTGTGCTCGACAATCCGGATATGAACAACGATCAGTCTGCTATCGACAAGGCTACTGCCAACCTCAATGCGGCACTCAACACCATGCGCCCCGGCAACCTGCCTGAGCTGGAGGATATGAGCCAACTGCTCCCGTTGCTCGAGAGTGCAAAGAAAGTGGAGAATCCGTCGGCAAAGCTTAAGGAGGCCATTGAATATGCGGAGATGGTGGTGAAATATGTAAGCGATGGCAGTGGCACGATGGATATGATTCAAAAAGCGACGGATATGCTTAAGGAATTAGATGTTTTGTTAGAGCAATAAATAAAAGGTGGCAATTTAGCCACCTTTTTTCTTTCCTCTTCCTTCTTTAAATATATCCTGCTTTCTTGAGTTCTCCACAAACGAGTTCGCATTCGTCGTACCATTCCTTGCCGAAAGCGCGGATAAGCGGTTCTTTCAGAAATTTGTAGAGAGGAAGGTTCAGCTCTTTGCCTAACTTGCAGGCGCCACCACACACATTCCAGCGGTGGTAGTTGAGGGCGGTCATGCCACCCACACGTGAAAGCCGGATAGGGTAGAGGGCGCACGAGAGGGGCTTCTGGATATTGAGCCGACCTTCACGATACGCACGGTCGATGGCACAGAGCGTCATTCCCTCTTTGTCGCGTACAGCAAACACACAGTCTTTTCCATTGACGATGCTGCTTACCATCTGTCCGTCCTTATCGATGTAAGCCACACCCTCTTTGTTGATTACTTCACGGGCTTCAGGCGTCAGTTCGACATTCAGCACTTCAGCAGCCTCTTCCAAGCCGGCAATCTCATCGAGCGCCAGTGGCGCTCCGGCATCCCCCTCCACACAGCAGGCTCCCCCACAACTATGAAGGTCGCAGCAAAACATTTCTTTGAACACATCGAACGAAACCAGTGTGTCTTGAATCTCAACCATATTGTCAGTTCTCTCTGTTTTTTTTGAATGTCTCAATTCTTTTTCGGTTGCAAAATTACGATTTTCTGCTCAAAAAAAACTGACGCGCCTTCGTTTTTTTCTACAGGTTTTTGCGGTAAAACATTTAGGAAGTTGTTGTTTTCAGGATAAATGTTTAATTTTGCAATAAAAGAAGATTACTATGGCAAACAAAGCCCAATATGGTGCAGCGGCTTGTGCCATGATGCTTTTCCCCTCCATGGCAAACGGTCAGCAGGGGTCCCCACCCAATATTATTTATATCATGGCTGACGACCTTGGATATGGGGACGTGGGATGCTATGGACAGCCTTTTATCCATACACCTCATATCGACCGTCTGGCTCAGGAAGGAATGCGGTTTACCCAGGCTTATGCGGGGAGCCCTGTCAGCGCTCCCTCACGCGCATCGCTGATGACTGGTCAGCATACGGGTCATACGGAAGTGCGTGGCAACCGTGAATACTGGACCGACGCGCCAGTTGTCCGCTATGGCGCCAACACAGACCCGTCGAGAGTGGGACAGCATCCTTATGATCCGGCTCATATCATCTTACCTGAGATAATGAAGGATAACGGATATGCCACAGGCTTGTTCGGCAAGTGGGCGGGTGGCTATGAGGGCTCGGCGTCCACTCCTGACAAACGGGGCATCGATGAGTTCTTCGGCTATATCTGTCAGTTTCAGGCACATCTTTATTATCCGAATTTTCTCAATCGTTACAGTTCCGAACAGGGTGATACTGGTGTGGTCCGTGTTGTGATGGATGAGAATATCAAATATCCTATGTGGGGACCAGGGTATGCCCTCCGAACACAATATTCGGCCGACCTCATCCATCGTCGGGCAATGGAATGGATAAGCCGTCAGAAAGCAGACAAACCTTTCGTGGCATTCCTCACCTACACCATCCCCCATGCTGAGCTGGTGCAGCCTGACGACAGCTTGTTGGAACAATACCGTAACAAAGGTGATTTCTTCCAAGACCGTACCTGGGGTGGTGACGCGAACAGCCGCTACAATGCCACGACTCATGTCCATGCGCAGTTTGCCGCTATGATCAGCAGGCTGGACGCTTACGTGGGAGAGCTGATGCAGCTGCTGAGAGAAAAAGGGATGGACGACAACACGCTGGTGATATTCACTAGTGATAACGGTCCACACCGTGAGGGTGGGGCAGACCCCGATTTCTTCGGACGTGATGTCCACATCAGAGGTATCAAACGCGACTGTCTGGAGGGAGGCATCCGTATCCCGTTCATTGTATGGTGGCCGGGACATGTGGCTGCCGGGTCCACCAGTGATCATCAGTTGGCATTTTATGATGTGATGCCCACGTTTGCAGAACTGATCGGGCTGAGAAACTATGAGAAGAAATACCGCAACCGTCATCTGAGAAACGATTATTTTGACGGCATCTCATTCCTGCCGACGCTGATGGGTGACAAGAAGTCGCAGAAAGAGCACCCGTTTCTCTACTGGGAATTTGCGGAGACCGACCAACTGGCTGTCCGTGAGGGCGACTGGAAAATGGTGGTCAGGAGCGGTGTGCCCAGTCTCTACAACCTGAGCGCCGACATCCATGAAGACCATGACCTTGCCGGGGAATATCCCGACATTGTCAGAAGACTCATACGGCTGATATTACGTGAACATACTGACCACTCTCTTTTCCCGCTGACACTACCGTCGGCCGACTGACGACATGAAAACCATCGCTCCTTTTGCCCGACCCGTTTATGTGATGCTGAAGCCGGCTGGAAGCCGCTGCAATCTGGCGTGCAGCTATTGCTATTATCTGGAGAAAAGTCGTCTCTATGAGAAGAAAGAACGGATGATGCTGAGTGATGAGCTGCTGGAGAGGTTTGTCCGGCAGTATATCGACATGCAGACCACGGCTGAGGTGCTGTTTGTGTGGCATGGGGGAGAGCCGATGTTGCAGCCGATGGCGTTTTATCAGAAAGCGTTGGCATATCAACGGATGTATGCGTGTGGAAGGCGTATAGACAACTGTATTCAGACCAACGGCACACTCCTGACGGACGAGTGGTGTGAGTTTTTCAGTAAAAACCATTTTCTGGTGGGTGTGTCGATAGACGGTCCGAAAGATTACCACGACCAGTATCGGCGCACACAGGCCGGCGGTCCGTCGTGGGATGCTGTTGTGAAGGGTATCAGCCTGCTTGAGAAACATGGGGTGGAATGGAATGCCTTGGCCACTGTGAACCGGTCCAATGTTGGTCATCCTTTGGAGACCTATCGTTTCTTTAAGGATATAGGATGTCGTTATTTGCAGTTCACTCCTGTGGTGGAGCGTAAAACGATACGGTCTGACGGCCTGGGATTGACACCCGGGTTGAGAAGATGGGCATCAGATGTGCCATCGGCTTTAGAGTCGTTGACGGATGAGTCGTTGCTGCCAGGCCAATGGGGGGATTTCATTTGTGCCGTTTATGACGAATGGGTGCGACGAGATGTGGGACGGGTCTTTGTGCAGCTGTTTGATGGCACACTGGCCAATTGGTCGGGAATGGAGCCTGGTCTCTGCACGCTGGCTGCCACTTGTGGCCATGCGGCGGCTATGGAGTTCAATGGTGATGTCTATGCCTGTGACCACTTTGTTTTTCCCGAATATAAGCTGGGAAATATCCGTAACCTCACATTGTCGGAGATGATGTATGGAGACAGGCAGACTGCGTTCGCCACTTTGAAACAGGCCTCATTGCCGCGTCAGTGCCATGAGTGCCGTTGGTTGTCGGTTTGCCATGGTGAATGTCCTAAAAACCGGTTCTTAAAGGATTGTTATGGAGAAACGGGATTGAATTGGCTCTGCGGTGATTATCAGCGTTATTTTGCCCATGTGTCCGACGACATGGAATTTATGAAGAATGAGTTTGAGGCAGGAAGGGCTCCCGCAAACATCATGAAGAGAGGATTATGATTTCAGTACGCTTCTCACCATAAACCATGTGTGCATGACAACAGTCGTGAGCCATCCATAGTGGTTGGCCATGATGCGGAAACGCTCCTTGAGAGAGGCTTTATGGTTTTGCGTGGTCATTCCTTCAGCGAGGTAGTCGGTGAGGATAAGATGGGAGTTCACCAGCGGAAGTCCTAGCTTGGCTCCCGCTTTCATCAGGCGCACACACCAGTCGAAATCAGCAGAGAAGCGATAGGTGAGGTCGTAGGGCGTTGCCAGTGACCGCAGGGCATAGAACGACTGGTGGCATACCACCATGCCATGACGGAATGATTTCCAGCAGAGCTGCTCAGGGACCGAGAGACGACGATGACGTATAAACTGTCCTCCGTCGTCCACAATGTCTGTGTCACCATAGATGACTGCTGGGAGTTCCGGGCCTGCCTCCCTTGCGATTTTGTCTATATTAAATAATGTGTCTGTATCATGTAGCTTGTCGCCCGCATTCAGAAAACACACATAATCGCCGGTGGCTTTCTCCAGCCCTTTGTTCATTGCGTCGTACAGCCCATTGTCGGGCTCACTTACGCAGACTACCTTGATGTCGGTGTTTTCTGATGCATAGGCTGTCACCATCTTCATCGTTCCATCTTTGGAAGCCCCATCGATAATCACATGCTCAAAGCCTCGCAGACGCTGACCAGCCACGCTTTTCAGCGTACGTCCAATCGTGTGTTCCGCATTGTATGTTACAGTAATCAGTGATATCATCTGCCACTTTGTACTCAGGTGTTTAATTGCTTACCCCTTTACCTTTTAATCTTTTACCCCTTTAATCCTTTCTTTCGTAGATTTCGGTATAGAGTCGCGCAATGTGGCTCTCAGAATAAGCCTTCAGTACTTTTTCGCGAGACTGGTCACACAGCGTGTCGTAGTGCTCTTCGGAGAGTGTCCAGGCAATACCTTCGGCGAAATCTTCAGCGTCTTTATATATGGCCACATAGCCAGTTTTTTTGTGGTCGATCATTTCGGGAATACCACCTACGTTGAATCCCACGCAAGGTGTGCCGCAAGCCATGGCTTCCATGATAGTGTTGGGAAGGTTGTCTTGCAGAGAAGGTGTGACGTAGAGGTTTACCGCATTGTAAAGACTGACCATCGACCGTTCATCGATCACATAGTCCACAGTGACCACATCTAACGGAACCAGAGGTTTGACTACAGCGGAATTGATACCTACCACCACCACGGTAAGCTGGCGGGCCAATCCCGGGTTCTTGGTCTGAAGGTGGTTGCAGGCTTCTACCAGAAAGCGGAAACCTTTTCGCTCGTCGTCGATTCTCTGAGATCCGAAGAGGATGAGTTTACGGTCTTCTGGCAGTCCTATTTTCTTTCGGGCTGCCATCTTGTCGAACGGGCAGAACAGGCTGGTGTTGATGGCGTTTGGAATGTCCACTACCTGATGTCCGCGTGTGAGTGAAGATGTTTCTGCCACCTGCCTCATCCATCTGCTGCATCCCACGAATGTGACTGATGCGTTGCCATAGATTTTCTGTTTCTTCTTAAACACCCGTTCTGCAAAATCCACTCCCAATACATTCTGCTTGAGCATTGGGCAGTTGTGACAACTGGTTTTGTATTTCTCACAGTCACCCGCATAGTGACAGATACCGGTGAAATACCACATGTCGTGAAGAGTAATTACCACGCGTTTGCCACTGTTGAGAATCCTCTTCAGGCCGACGAGTGAGAGGAATCCCTGGTTCACCCAATGAAGGTGAATCACGTCGGCTTGCTGGAATTCCTGTGTTTTGGTGATGTTCGTGCCGGCATTGGCAATGTCCACCTGCCAGATGTCTTTCTTGTTGAATCCGGTGGCAATCAAAATAAGCAGGCGTTCCCAGAGGAAACGGATGGCCATGAGCCATTTTGCCCCTGTGGCAGCGACGGTAATTTGTGGCGTCTGCTTGTCTCTGACGAGCATGGTGGCTTTCACTCCATTGTTTTTGAGCGCTTCCATGAGTCTGTTGGCTGCGATGGCGGCACCTCCCGTTCGTTCAGATGTATTAATAATAAGTACCCGCATGATACTGAAAAAATTACTTTATGATAGATTTCCGATACAAAGTTAAGAAAAATGACTCTAATTTCAATATCAGTGGTGAAAAAATGACAAACTTTGCGTTTTTGTGTACGGTTATTCTGTTTTTATACATTTCATATCATCAATTTCAACTCATTAAGTAAAAGAAAAGCCGATTTTTACGATTTGACTTTTTTTGGTTTACACAATCTACGTCGCACTATTTTTTTTTCGTTACTTTTGCAAAAATCATTCATAGAAAGATTACATTTTTGTTACAAGATGTAAAAGTCTGGTCTCAAATTGTAGCTAACTCATTAACCCCACCAATTCAATACGCATGGCATATAATTTTACCACACGTTTGGAAGAGTGTATTTTCAAAGAACAGATTTATCTGAACCCAAAACTTACACTGACCGACTTGGCGAAGAAAGTTGGCACAAACCGTACTTATCTGTCGAATTACATTAATCAGGAAATGAACAGAACTTTCTTTGATTTCATAAATTCGTTGAGATTAGAACATGCCACAAAGTTGCTTTTGACAACGAACATGACACTTGAGGTGATTGCGGAGAAATCCGGATTCAACTCACTTTCTACTTTCAGAAGATATTTTATGCATATTCATAAGATGTCGCCATCGGTTTATAAACGCGCAAATCTTCAGTATTAGTTTCTTCTTGGGTAAATTTAAGGTCCAATCTGAGAATTTACCCAAAAGAAGATGTTTTTTAACCAAGAACGCTGGCAAAAGGGTCAGCAATTACAGTTCTATTTTCTTTTTTCTCTCTATTTTTGTTTTTTTTGTGATAATGTTTGGTTATTTCAACCAAACTAACTAACTTTGCGTTGGTTTTCTGAAAAAGCCGTGAATTATCCGCTTCAGTAGCTCAGTTGGTTAGAGCACCTGACTGTTAATCAGGGGGTCGTTGGTTCAAGCCCATCCTGAAGCGCAAGAGAAAGAGTTCTGTAAATCAGTGATTTACGGGACTTTTCTTTTTCTCGCATTTCAAAGTTACACCCAATTTGCACCCATTTTTGATGCGCCATATAGGCTTGCACCCACTCCTTTGCAGAATTAACAGTTCTGAATCCTGCAAAAGATAATCTTTGACCATAGTGTAGTCAGGATGAAGTCTGTATCAACTATGCGAACTACCTTATTATAATAGTAACCGACATTCTCACGAAACATCCATTGCCAACTATCGCCACGTTCGGTGACATCGCCATTGCCATAGAATTCATGATTGCCTGGCACCATCAGCACCTGACGGAAGTTCTTCGAGGCTCAGCTCCAAAACTTCTTCTGTGGTGCGATGATGTCCCGCAGGTAGAACGTGTCACCTGCGAGCACCAATACATCGCCCACAACTTCAAACTCATTCGCTTTTATATACCGCAAATTGTCATATAACTCCATATGGAGATCGCTCATGTATTGTATTCTCATTGCTCTTAAATATACGTTGTTCATATCAAATCAGTAATTATTCGTATGGCCTAACTGGCATAAAATACGAGTCGGATAGAATCCTCTGAGCACCATTCATCAGTCAAAAACTCATGGATGAGGGCGATGCCTGCAGCAAATTCCTTCAACCAGATGATTTCGTTCAGTTCTTCCCCCAAGTAATACTCCAGCATTTCTCCCTGGTCGATGTAGTCGTCCTCGTCTTCCTGCTGCTTCTTTTTAGTTTCAATCTTTTTCCCATTGACAGCCGCAAGAATCGCATCGAGTTTCTCTGAGATGCCATAAGAAAGCTGTTTGGAGTGCTCTCTCAGTATGGCTGCTTTGCATCTCTCCAACCGCTCATCCAGATAAGACTGCAGTTCCGTTAGGTAGCACCATGACTTGCCCCAGCGCCAGTCTCTACCTCTTAAATGGGAGTCTGGATGTTCGTTTATCTTTTGCTGGACCTTGTCGAACATATCTTTCAACTCTGGACCCAAGTCATCGGGGAAGCCCCTGTCGTTGAATAGCGCATCATGTCCGGCCAACAGGTCTCGAACATCCCCTTGGCGCACGAGCGTGAACATCCGATTCATTTTTATTCCACCAACCTCAATGACGTGATTGTCATCTGGTGACATTCCACTATAAGAGTGATCTACAAATGTGAGTGGCACAGCAGCTTCGAGTAGGTGCCACTGGTCCTTTTTCTTGAATTCGATAAAAATACTACTGTAAGTTCCCATATTGTTTATTTGTTTTGTTCGTTTATTATCTTGTTGATAAGCTGTGAGTATTCCTGTCCTATCGGCAACTCCATCTCAACATGCAAGGCACGACGTACACATGATGTAATCTCTTAGGTTATGGGATTGAACCCTTGTCGTTGCTCATCACGGAAGTACATGCCGATGCCTCGTTTCTGCCAGAGTGGAAGGTCGTTATAGTTAATGCCTCGTTCGAAGAGGATTTCATTCTTCTGACCATTGGTGATGCCTGACATCTGCTTTTGGGCATTAGCGGCAGACATGCCTTCTTTCCGAAGAATCCAATAGCAATGAGAGTTCAGAGAGTTGCGATGGGCATCCTCCTGTCGCCAGCGGAAATAGTCCACCACGTTGTCCGCTGAAGGAAGCGGAATTAGTCGATTGTCAAATACAGCGGCTCTACCCACTTGCATAGAGAATGTCACAGAAGCCTCTGCGGCAAGTATGGAAAGAAGTTTTCGTTCTTTCCTGCCAAAGGACTCATCTCGAAGGTGGAACAACAACGAAATCTCGTCGCTTTGCGTATAGCCGTAGATGATGCGGAAACCACAGTCCATCAAGTGCTTTGTGGTTTCTATCATGGCATCGCGAAACCTGATGTCAAACGGTTTTTTCAGATTCCATTCTTTCTTGGTCAACCGTGTGAATCCGTGACCATCAAGTCGTGCCACCACATTAACTCCTTCGAGCAGGGACCTGTCCATCGACTGCTCGAACCGTCTCATTTGTTTGTCAAGAGTGTTGAAGTCCATATTCTATGTTTTTTATTCGTTTACTTCACCTCACTTCGATAGTTTTTCTGTGCATACTCCGCAAAGGTGTTGCAATCGTACTGCTTAATCTTCTCTATGGCTATGTTATAAATTTCCTCTAATGTCATGAAGTGCAGATTGGCGAGAGATCCGTCTATTCCAACATCAAGGCGCAGATCCATCGATTGAGCATTGTACTCATCCAACTTACCATGACTATGTCCGTGAAGCATCACAGAACCATGAGGCTTCTGATTCCATGTCACCATAGGGTAGTGGCACATCACCACGCACAGATCCTCTTTCAGGAACGGTGCCACAGATGGTTTGAAACGCATCTCCTTAATCTGATAGACCTCCTTGAAATAGTTCTTGTAAACCCGAATCGAGCCGTCGTGATTTCCCTCAATCAGGAACTTCTGACCTGGCAGTTTCTCCAACAGATGGCGGGCATTCTCGCTTTTCAAGAATGTTAAATAACCCAGGATATACACCGTATCACGCTTGTCCACCGTGCTCTTCCAGAGATCCAGCAACCATTCGTCGTGTGCCGCAATATCCACCGTATCCGAAAACGGTCGCTTAGGTGAATGCTTCAGTATGTTCGAATGGCCGAAATGCAAGTCGGCCGTAAAATAAATCTTGTTCATTGTCTTTTCTTCTTTTGTGCGCATCGCTGCGCGATTAATACTTTTTTTGTTGTTTGGGTTGTGCCTACTAGCTAAGGAGTGGAGAAGTACAGATAATGGACACATCGATAACGAAAAAACCGTTGGAAAGTTTGGTAAGTTCTTTCCAACGGTCTCGTTATCTTCTATGCTCTGATGGTCGGCTGCATCTATGCCGTCCGGTCAGATTCTCTATCTAATGATGTTCGTTGGAAATTTGGTGTGTACCAGTCACGTGCTGCAATACTCATCGAGTCGTTCGTATGAACATAGCAGAAGCCT
>FLNY01002455.1_pt1 | contig 28386 bp, 22 predicted proteins | sample 1140381 | NCBI WGS metagenome assembly FLNY01 (sample SAMEA3878172, study PRJEB12797) | bioreactor metagenome | biome: Moose rumen | place: Sweden | collected 2011-10 | reverse complement strand
TTAATATTCAAGGGCTTGTGCATCTTGCGAAACTTTTCCTCACGCACAATTCCTTTTTTACGTTACCCCTTCCCTAAATCCCTTCCCTCGGGGAAGGGACTTGCTTTCGCCCTTCGGGCTCCATTATTTGTTGTTTCGCAAATGCGAAACTTGAAAATCTTATTCAATCCAGATGCCGGTGAAGCAGCCGTTGAAACTGAAAGGCTGCAGCTGGTCTCCCTGCAGCAGCAGGTGGCTGTTTCCGGAAGCTTGGCTCAGTGCGGCATACAGGACGCCGTCCTGCAGGACCGAGCAGGCCGGGGTGTACAGGATGTATTCCCCCGGCGGAATGTCCACGAGCCGCTTTCCGTTCCACACCGTCTTCACCCGGCCTTCTTCCAGGGAGATGGCGGCCTGCCCCGGATTGTCCGGATACAGACCGGCCAGGGGAAAGGCGCTTTCCAGCTGCCGCACCACCCCCTTTTCTCCCCGGAACCAGTAGGAATAGCCGCTGCGGTTGCTCCGGGTGCTGAATCCCGCCACCAGCATTTCCCCTTCCCAGGGAACCAGTCGGCACAGATGCACCGTCTCCTGCTCCCCGATGCCCAGGGAAAGGACCTGGTCGTCTTTAACGAACACCAGGGAACTGCCGCCGGCGTTGCGCTGTTCGCTCCGGTACACGCTTCCGTTCCAGACGCGGATGTCGAAGACCGTCTCCGTCTCCCCGGCCGGAATGCGCCGGAGCAGCTGCTCTCCCTGCATCACGTGGTATTCCCATCGGCCCGCCTTTTCTCCCAGGATGGGCAGGGCATAGCTGTAACAGGGCGCCTCCCCGTCCCACATGAGGGCGCCTCCTTCCCATTCCCGCCCGTCGAAGGAGCCCAGTACCTTGGCCGACGAATGGGAGAACACCTCCCGTCCGTTCATCCGGAAAGAGAAGCCGCTGCCGCCGGAGCGCTGTCCCAGGGTATACACAACGCCGTCCCGGTACAGCAGGCCCCGGAGAATCTCGTCCCCGGGGTAGCACAGCAGCAGCTCGTCGTCCCGGTATACGAAGGTGTTGGCCCCGTCGGAGTCGTCCCACCACAGGTGGCCCTCCCGCACCCGGTGCCGGTCCGGTTCCGGGTAGTGCCCGGCGGGCACCTCCAGCACCTGCTCCCCGTCCTTCCACAGGACTATATGCGCCCCGGACAGGTCTCCTTCCCGCCAGGGCGTCCCGTCCGGAAAGCACAGGGCACTCACGTACACCGCCGGCGGGGCGGGCGTCTCCTCCTGTCCCTGAGGGTCTGCCTCCGGGGCTTCGGTAAAGTATTGGTACCGGTCCTGCATCCGCATCCAGCGGGGCGTTCCGGAATAGAAGGGTTTTTGGCAGGAGAAGGCGACGGCCGCCAGCAACACCCAGCAGGCAAGGGAAGATCTACGCATAGGCATCTTGGTTTTGGGCCCAAGATAGCGACGAAAAACAAAAAACAGCACAATCGGTTGGACGCTTGTACTGTTTTTTACGAAGATTTATCTGTTTTAACCGATTTCTACTGGGCGCCGAAGCTGAAGCGCAGGCCGGCTTCCAGTTCTATGCGCAGCGGCTGGATGGTGCGGATGGAGCGGGGCTGCTTGTCTGCGCCCAAATAGTACCGGATGCTGGGATCCACGAACAGGCCCACGGTGGGGGTAAGGCGGTATTCCACGCCCATGCCGCCGGCCACGGACCACTGGATGCTGTTGCCGTGCTGCACATAATGGATGTCCTTGGGAGAGATGTGGACCAGGTAGTCGTTGTTTACCAGGAATTCCCCGGTGCCGCCCACGAAGGTGTTCAGGCGCCAGCGGCCGCTGTCTATGAGGTTGAAGTAGAAATTGAGCGGGACGCCCAGCCAGTGCTGGTGGTTGTCTATGTCTGTGCGTTCAATGTGGATGCCCTGGTCTGTGTCCCGGTAATTTCCCAGGAAGGTGCGGCTCATGTACGTGTACCGGAGGCCGGTTCCCAGGGCCAGACGGGAGTTGAAGTGGTATTTTACGCCTACGCCCAGGGTGAAGGGCATGCTGAAGTTGATTTCCGGTTGCTCGTCGTACACGCCGTGCTCTACCACCGGGGCCAGCAGGGGCAGGGTTCCGGGGGCCCGGAAAGCTATGCTGGCGGGAAGTTCCTTGCGCGTGTTGCTTTGCAGCTGGCCGGTAGCGGTGAAGGAAAAGCCGCGGGGCTCCTTCTGCTTCCGCTGGGAGTATGCCAGGCGGTTCAGGGCCTCGTTGTCCTCTATGGCCCCTTCCGGACGGCTGTCCGGCTGCACGGCTGCAATGGCGGCCCGGGGTTCTTCCTGGGGAAGCGTTTCTTCCGCGGGGGCTTCTTCCGGCTCTGCCGGGACGGCGGAGGGTACCCATTCCCTGACGGGGGCAGCCGGGACCTCTGTTACAGAGGGTTCCGGCAACTGTGCGAGCAGGGAGACGTTCCGGGCAACTTGTTCCTCGATGGGAGGAACAGTTGCCTCCGGAGTCTCTGCAATAGATATAGTGGGGTTAGAATGTTCTGTTTTGCCGGGTGCCTGCAGGAACACCACCAGCGCTGCGGCGGCTGCCGCGGCCATGGCGGTAAGGCTCCAGGCCCACACGGGGAACAGGCGGCGCGGCTTGATGGCCGCCTCTACGCCTTCCCAAACACGGGGCGATACGGATTCTTCCGCATCTTTCAGGATGTCCCTTATGGCTATGTCAAAATCCTTCTCTTTCATGTTTTCTCTTTAATCATTTCCTGCAGCCTGATGCGCGAGCGTTGCAGCTTGGAACGCGAGGTGGCTTCCGTACAGCCCAGTGCCTGGGCAATTTCTTTGTGGGAGTACCCTTCCATCACATACATATTGAAAACGGTCCTGGCGTCCGGGGGCAGCGCCCCAACCATCCGCATCAGTTCCGCATATCCCATCTTTTGAACGGGGGTGGCTTCTTCCGAGAAAAGGGCGCGGGCCTCCTGGATGTCTTCACTAAGGCCCAGTGCGTCCGTTTTTCTTAGATGCATCAGTGCAGTATTGACAAAGATCTTTCTGGCCCAGCCTTCAAAGGATCCGGCTCCGGTATAGCTGTCCAGCTTTTTGAACAGGGTGATGAAGCCTTCCTGCAGCACGTCCTCCGCGTCTTCCCGGTTTCCCATATAACGCAGGCACAGGGCCATCATTTTGGGCGCCAGGGTGTCGAAAAGCTGTTTTTGCGCCTTCCTGTCACCCTCCTTGCATGCGGGTACCAGACGTTCCGGAGACGACGGCCCCCCAGGGGATTCGTCAACCCTCGTCCATGTATTAAGATGCAAATTATGCCAAAAACGTTTCAACAGGTGGTCCGGATTTTGTTCTTTCTGCACAAATGTCGTAAAAAAAACAGAATCGGCGAAGGGAAGTTGTATGTTTTTAGCAAAAGGTGTATTTTTGTAACCAATATGAATAAATTCCTGGCAGCGGTCTTGCTGCTTATCCATATTTGTGTTTTGCCGGCGGTGGCCCAGCAGGTGGAAAACCAGCTGGTGGACGCCGTGTCCCTGTACAGCAACGGAGCGTACGCTCAGGCCCGGGAACGGCTGGAAACCCTGTCGGCCCTGGCCCCCCGGGAAGACGCCGTCTGGTACTACCTGGCCCTGTCGGAGGCGGCCCTGCAGGACTTCCCTGCCGCGCAGAAGCATCTGGAGCAGGCCATCGCCCTGGACGGGGGCAACTACTGGTACCGCCGCACCCTGGCGCGCCTGTATCTTACCCAGGGGGAGGAAGCCCTGGGCACAGAGATGTACGAATCGCTGGTAAAAGATTTCCCGGACAAGGACGCGTTAAGCTATGAGCTGCTGAACCTCTATCTTCGGCAGGGAGAGCTGGAAAAGGCCCTGCAGGCCCTGGACGACATAGAAACCCAGCGGGGCCCCTCGGAGGCCGTGGCCCAGACCCGTTACGAGGTCTATCGGCAGCTGGACCGTCCGGAAGAGGCGCTTGCCGCCCTGGAGGCCTTCAACAAGGACTATTCCTCGCCCACCATCCTGTCCACCCTGGGAGACTACTACCTGGGGGAATACCAGGACTCGCTGGCGCAGGTGAGCTACAAGGAGGCCCTTTCGCTGGACAGCGGCTATGTGCCCGCCGTCCTGGGCCTGTCGGAGGTGTACAGGCACCAGCGCAAGTATCCGGACTATTTCCGCCTGCTGGACAGCTTCTTCCTGTCAGAGGACGTTCCCTCCGACACCAAGGCCCTGTACATCCGCAACCTCACACGCTCGCTGGACCCCAAGCTCCTGCAGCTGCACCAGCAGGAATACGACGGCGTAGTGCAGGAGGCCGTGGCCCAGCACCCCCAGGACAGCACCATGCTGTCCACCGTAGCCGGCTATTATTATTCCACGGGCCGTCCGGGGGAAGCGGGAAAGTGGTTCCGTGCGGCGGCCGATATGTATCCGGAAAGCCTGGGCAACACCGTCACCTGCCTGCAGTACCTGGCCATGCAGGAGGAGTGGGAAGAGTTGCGGGACCGTTCCCTGCAGGCTTTCGACCGCTTCCGGGAGCTGGGATTCCTGGACTTCGCCAACCAGGCAGACTACCAGCTGGGAGACTACGACGCCATCATCGGCAACTGCCAGTACATCCTGTCCAACTTTTCCAAGGACAAAGACCTTTGCAAGGCCGCCCTGGCCATGAAAGGAGATGCCTACCATTCCAAGGGAGACGCCAGGCAGGCGTTCAAGGCCTATGACCAGGCGCTCAAGATAGACCCTTCCTATGTGCCGGTGCTCAACAATTACGCCTACTATCTGAGCCTTACCGGCAAGCAGCTCAAGAAGGCCTACACCATGTCCCGGAAAACGGTAGAGGCCGAGCCGGACAATGCCACCTACCTGGACACCTTCGGCTGGATCCTGCACCTGCAGGGGAAAGACCTGGAGGCCAAGCCTTTCTTTAAGCACGCCATGCTCTACGGCGGGAAAGACAGCGCCGTCATGCTGGACCATTATGCCGAGGTCCTCTATGCCCTGGGGGAATATGACCTGGCCCGTTCCTACTGGAACCAGGCCCGGAACAAGAACACCACCGGCGAGGTGCCGGACCTGGAAGAACGGGTGAAGGCCCGTCTGGCAGCCATCGGCCAATGAGAAAGGCCCTGCATATGGTGTTGGTGTCGCTGGTCCTCCTGTCCGGGGCCCTTCCTGCCGCCGCCCAGAAAAAAGAGTCCCGCAAGAGCCTGGAAACGCAAATTTCCAAGCTGGAGAAGGACATAGAGCTGCTTAACGGCAAGCTGCGGGACAACAGCCGCAGCAGCCGGCAGGCGCTCTCCACCCTTACGCTGGTGCAGGGGAAGGTGGCCTCCCGGGAAAAGCTCATTGCCGAGTGCGACCGCACCATCCGGGTGCTGGAAGACTCCATCCGGGTGTGCGAGGGGGAAATGAATCGCCTGCAGGCCCGCTACGACACGCTTTCCTTCTACTACAACCGCCTGGTACGCAACGCCTACAAGAACCGCGACAGCCGCTTATGGTACATGTACGTGCTCTCCAGCGGGTCCATGGGCCAGGCGCTCCGCCGCTTTGGCTACCTGCGCCGCTTTGCCTCGCAAATGAGCGGCCAGGCCCAGCGCATCCAGGAAACGGAAGCCCAGCTGGAGGTGGAACGGGATCGGCTCACCCTTCTGAGGGAAGACGCCGCCGCCCTCCGCAGCAAGACCCTCCAGGAGCGCGCCAAGCTGCAGGAGGAGGAAGCCGATGCCGCCCGCATGGTGACCCAGCTCAAGAAAGACCGGGGCAAGTTCCAGCAGCAGCTGCAGGAAAAGAACCGGCAGAAGCAGGCGCTTAACAGGAAGGTGGCCGAGATTATCCGGGCCGAGCAGGAGGCTGCCCGCAAGGCCGCGGAAGCCAGGAAAAGCGGCGGAAAGGCTTCCGGCAGCGGCACTTCCAAGGGGAAGACCACTTCCACGGAGGTGGATACCAAGCTTTCCAACGAATTCGCCGCCAACAAGGGCCGGCTGCCCTGGCCGGTAGAGGGGGTCATCGTAGACCGCTTCGGCAAGCACAAGCACCCGGTCTATGAGAATGTGGAAATGCCTCAGAACGACGGCGTTACGCTTGCCGTCAAGCAGGGTGCCCAGGCCAAGGCCGTGTTTGGCGGCACGGTGAGCCGCATCTTTGTGCTGCCCGGTTACAACCAGTGCGTGCTGGTGAGCCACGGCAACTACTACACGCTGTACAGCATGCTCAAGACCGTGTCCGTAAAGCTGAACCAGAAGGTTTCCACCGGCGACACCATCGGCGTGGTAGATACCATCGGCGGGGAAGACCAGTTCCATTTTGAGCTGTGGAAGGGCTTCGAGCCCCAGAACCCGGAGACCTGGCTGCGCAAATAAGGCTCTTTTTTACCTTAATGGTTCCAGGGGGACGGTGCCGGGGATGTCGTCCTGCGGCGGGGCGCCGTGCAGGTAGATGATGCGCTGGTTGGGGCTTCCGCGGAACAGAAGGTCCGTGTCCCGCTGCTCCAGGATGAAGGGGCCGTCCACCAGCACGTCCAGATAGGGCAGCATGGCGGCCATCTCTTCATGGGCCAGAACCTCTTCCAGCGTAAATCCCGTCCAGCACCAGATGGTCTTGCCGGTCTCTTCCTTGATGCGCCGGGCCAGCTCCGTGAAGGCGGGGGCCTGGTACATGGGGTCGCCGCCCGAGAAGCTTACGTTGGACAGGCTGTCGGCCTTTATAAGTGCCAGCAGGTCTTCCACTTCCATCCACTTTCCGGCCTGGAAATCCCAGCTCTGGGGGTTGTGGCAGCCTTGGCAGGCGTGGGCGCATCCCGCACAATAAATGGCCGTACGGAAACCGGGTCCGTCGGCCATGGTCTGTTCCAGAATATCCAGTACCCTGATTCTCATTGGTGGATTACCCGGTCCTTCAGTTCGGCCAGCTTGCCAGAATTCCAGCGGTCTGTGGTGCCCACCAGGTAGCCGGTGATGCGCTGCAGGGTGTCTATGTGGTGGCCGTGGCAGTGCGGACATTCCTTCAGGTCTTTCTCGGCATTCTCGAAGCCGCAGTCCAGGCAGCGGTTGCGGTTGTGGTTCACGGAGCCGTAGCCAATGTCGTACTTGTCCATCAGGTCCACAATCTGCATGATGGCCTCCGGGTTGTGGGTGGCGTCGCCGTCAATTTCCACGTAGAAGATGTGGCCGGCATTTTCGTACTTGTGGTACGGGCCTTCAATCTTGGCCTTGTGCTCCGGGGAGCAGTGGTAGTACACCGGTACGTGGCTGGAATTGGTGTAGTAGTCCTTGTCCGTGATGCCGGGCAGGACGCCGAAGGTCTTCTTGTCCCGCTTGGTGAACTTGCCGGACAGGCCTTCGGCCGGGGTGGCCAGGAAGGTGAAGTTGTGCTGGAAGGTTTCGGCAAAGCCGTCTATCTTCTTGGCCATGTGAGAGATAATCCTCAGGCCCAGTTCCTGCGCTTCCTCGCTTTCCCCGTGGTGCTTGCCGATGAGGGCGATGAGACATTCGGCCAGGCCGATGAACCCGATGGAGAGGGTTCCCTGGTTGATGACGGACTCGATGCTGTCGTCGTCGTCCAGTTTCTCGCTGCCCAGCCACAGGCCGTTCATCAGCAGCGGGAACTGCTTCTTGAGGGCGGTCTTCTGGAATTCGTACCGCTCGTTGAGCTGCCGGGCACAGATGTCCAGGGCCCAGTCCAGCTTCTGGAAGAATTTCTGGAGGCGGCGGTCTTTGTCCGGCTCCTCGTTCATGGCCTCGATGGCCAGTTTCACAATGTTGATGGTGGTGAAGCTCAGGTTGCCCCGGCCGATGGAGGTCTTGGGCCCGAAGCGGTTGCCGTACACGCGGGTGCGGCAGCCCATGGTGGCTACCTCGTGTACGTAGCGCTTGGGGTCGTCGGCCTTCCAGGCTTCGTCCTGGTTGAAGGAGGCGTCCAGGTTCAGGAAGTTGGGGAAGAAGCGCCGGGCGCTCACCTTGCAGGCGAACTTGTAAAGGTCGTAGTTGGGGTCTTCCGGCAGGTAGCTCACGCCCCGCTTCTTCTTCCAGATCTGGATGGGGAAGATGGCGGTGGAGCCGTTGCCCACGCCCTGGTAGGTGGTGTTCAGGATTTCCCGGATGACGCAGCGACCTTCGGCCGATGTGTCTGTGCCGTAGTTGATGGAGGAGAAGACCACCTGGTTGCCGCCGCGGCTGTGAATGGTGTTCATGTTGTGCACGAACGCTTCCATGGCCTGGTGTACGCGGCCCACCGTCTGGTTGATGGCGTGTTGGAGCGCGCGCTCCTTTCCCTGCAGGCCGGTGAGGTCCCGCTTCAGGTAGTCGTCTATGTGGGTGGTCTTTAGCTCGCTGTAATCGGCATTGGCCATTTCGCTCACCTGGTCAATCTCTTCTTCGAAGGTTTTGCGCACGAAGGGGGCCAGGTAGAAGTCGAAGGCCGGGATGGCCTGGCCGCCGTGCATCTCGTTCTGGGCGGTTTCCATGGAGATGCAGGCCAGCACGCTGGCGGTCTCTATGCGTTTGGCGGGACGGGATTCTCCGTGGCCGGCCTTCAGGCCGTGCTCCAGGATCAGGTCCAGCGGGTGCTGGATGCAGGTGAGGCTCTTGGTGGGGTAGTAGTCCTTGTCGTGGATGTGGATGTAGTTGCCCAGCACGGCCTCGCGCACGGGGTCGCTCAGCAGGCTTTCGTCCACATAGCTCTTGGTGGCCTCCGAGGCGAACTTCATCATCATGCCCGCCGGGGTGTCGGCGTTCATGTTGGCGTTTTCGCGGGTAATGTCGTTCACCTGCGCGTCTATGATGGTCTGGAAAATCTCGTTGCTCTTGGCCTTGCGGGCTATGTTGCGTTTGTTGCGGTAGCGGATGTACTCTTTGGCCACTTCCTGGCGCGGGCTGTTCATGAGGTGGTTTTCCACCACGTCCTGGATTTCTTCCACCGTCATCTCCTCCTTGTCCAGCTGGGAGATGGCATGGGCAATCTGGGCGGCAAGGACAATGTCTTCTCCGCCTTCGGTCACGTTCATGGCCTTGAGGATGGCGGCTACAATCTTCTGATTGTTGAAATCTACGCGGCGTCCGTCGCGCTTGAGTACACGTTTAACCATGGTTTTGGTCGCTTGGTTGGGCAGCCGGCTGTGGTGAACCGGCACCGTCTGGTTTATGTTTTCATGTTGGGCAGAGCCTGTCTGCGGGAACAAATATAACGGATTAACCGCCTCGTTGGCACGTTTTTTCCGGAAAAAGTTTTCAACAAAAAGGCCGGTAACTTGTTAATTTATTGATTGACAAATTGCCGGTAAATTATTTAATTTGGAATTCCTCTAAATTGTAACTCTTGTGTTTCTTTTGCGGCCCGGTTATCAACAGCCCCTTGCTACGGTACGTAACCTGCGACGTTCCGTGCTTTCACCTGCGACGGGCTGTGCCTTCACCTGCGACGTTCCGTGCCTTCACCTGCGACGGGAAACGTCCACTCAGCGCCTGCAGCGTCGCAGGTCAGGGGGCAAAGTGTCGCAGGTCTGCGTTTTTTTGTTCACCTGCGACGGGAAACGGCCACCCAGTGCCTTGCAGTGTCGCAGGTCGGTTGCCAACCGTTGCAGGTCGGTTGCCAACTGTCGCAGGTCAGGGGGCAAAGTGTCGCCGGTCGGCCGGTAAAGTGTCGCAGGTCTGTGTTTTTCCGTTTACCTGCGACGGGAAACAGCCACATAACGCCTTGCAGTGTCGCAGGTCGGCCATTTTTTGCGGACCTGCGACGTTCCGGGCTTTCACCTGCGACACATTCTGCGACGTTTTTGCACGGGTGGGGGAGGGGTGTGGGGTGCCGGGGAGACTTCGTTCCGCTGCGCTTCACTCCGGCCCCTCCCACTGTCTCCTGCGTCCCCGCTGGCGCGGGAACTTGTATCCAGCGGGCCCCTCCCCCTACCCTTGTGCGGGGGTGCACAAGCTCCCCGGCACCCCACACCCCTCCCTACCGCGTAACGTCCTTGCAATTAGTTTGTTATATGCGGGCCATTTCTCCGTGTTGGTCAGTAAATCGCATCGGGTCTCGTTGGTGCCGTTACGGGTCGATCGGCCAACTGTCGCCGGTCGGCCGGTAAAGTGTCGCCGGTCTGTGTTTTTCCGTTCACCTGCGACGTTCTGTGTTTTCACCTGCGACGGGAAACGTCCACCCAGCGCCTTGCAGTGTCGCAGGTCGGCCGAATTTTGCGGACCTGCGACGGGAAATGGTCACCTAGCGCCTTGCAGCGTCGCAGGTCACCCCGCAAACTGTCGCAGGTCCGGGGGCAAAGTGTCGCAGGTCGGTTGCCAACCGTCGCAGGTCACCCCGCAAACCGTCGCATGTCTGTGTTTTTTCGTTCACCTGCGACGGGAAATGGTCACCCAGCGTCCTGCAGCGTCGCAGGTCAGGGGGCAAAGTGTCGCAGGTCTGTGTTTTTTCGTTCACCTGCGACGGGAAACGTCCACCCAGCGCCTTGCAGTGTCGCAGGTCGGCCGGCCAACCGTTGCAGGTCTGGCGGCAAAGTGTCGCAGGTCTGCGTTTTTCCGTTCACCTGCGACGGAAAACGGTCACCCAGTGCCCTACAGTGTCGCAGGTCGGTTGCCAACCGTTGCAGGTCTGGCGGCAAAGTGTCGCAGGTCTGCGTTTTTCCGTTCACCTGCGACGGGAAACGTCCACTCAGCGCCTGCAGCGTCGCAGGTCAGGGGGCAAAGTGTCGCAGGTCTGCGTTTTTCCGTTCACCTGCGACGGGAAATGGCCACCCAGTGCCTGCAGCGTCGCAGGTCGGCCGAGTTTTGCGGACCTGCGACGTTCCGTGCTTTCACCTGCGACGGGAAACGTCCACTCAGCGCCTGCAGCGTCGCAGGTCTGGGGGCAAAGTGTCGCAGGTCTGCGTTTTTTCGTTCACCTGCGACGGGAAATGGTCACCCAGCGCCCTGCAGCGTCGCAGGTCAGGGGGCAAAGTGTCGCCGGTCTGCGTTTTTCCCGTCGCCTGCGACGTAACCCCCCACCAGCACACAGGCAGGTCGGCTACCTTTCTCGACAATAAAGAGGGAAATCTCTTCGTAAGAATTATTTCACAGGTCCTGTATAAATTTTACGATTTGCATATAAAAACGTTAAAAATTGGAAGAAACAAAAAAAAAGCGTTTGGAAGGGCTTTTCACGCTTGTGGATAAACGGCATAGTTCATAAGTTTGCGACAGGCCGCCAAAGGGATGACAAGGATTCATCACCCTGGGAGACGGCATAATCACAAAAATATAAACAAAATGAAAAAATTTCTGGAAGTCATTGTGGACGATGAGGGTAATCTGCATCTGAGTACCGATTATGAATTTGCCGACTCTGTAGAGAACCCGCCGACAGATCTGAAAACGTACGAAGCGGAAAATGACCGTTTGTGCCGACAGACCATACGTGGAGTAATCAATGCCCTGTGGAAAGAAAGGAATATCCATGTCAATAAGGCAATCCGCTACCTTTCCATGGCCGAAATTATCTCTAATGCAGAACCTTATGATTGCGCAGAGCATTTCTGGGACGCAATGATGTTCGACTATATTCCGAACTATGAAAAGTACTCGTCCAAACTTAAGACCCCTTATGGGTACGATCCATCAAAAATGATTCGTCCTATCCAAATCGGGCCTTTTGGGGGAGGCATCGAGTCCGTTTTCCTTACGGGCCGAAAACTCAGTTAGTTATGGCATTTCAACGAATTGTAACAAGGACTTTGCCGGATGGGAGCCTCAGGAAAGTGTACCCTTTCCATATCAGCCTGGAGGGGATGGAATCGGTCCTTCTTTGCCGGGATGAGGAAGATTATGATCATTTGGAAAAGTGCTTCTATGTGGGTTCCTACAAAGGCAATTGTCTGGTGGCCATGGAGATAGCAATGTCCAATCACGGACACTGCGCCATCTTGGCCCAGGACATGGATGCCGCTTTCAAGACCGGTTTGCTAATTAAGAAAAGGCATTCCCAATATTTGGCCTGGAAGTATGGCGAAGCCAACATTTTGGCCCGATCCTCCTTGAGTGTCAAGTACTTGGATTCCGATTGGTATGTCCGGAACGCCTTGGCATATATCCCTCGGAATGCCCTTGACGCCGGCATTCGCGTGGAAGATTATCGGTGGTCGTCCTATCGCGGGATGTTTACGGGAGGCCGAAGCCAGGCGGCTGTGCGCCGCGTCGCAGATCTGAGCCGGCGGGAGCGGGAGGCTTTGTTCCACACACATGAAAATTTAGAGCATGTTCCCTGGTTGTTGAACGCCGATGGCAATGTGGAACCGGCCAGCGCCTGCGATTACAGATATCTGGAAAGCGCTTTCGCCAACGACCAGGCGTTCTTCCTGAAAACCATCGGGACAGTCAACCAATCCCAAATGCAGCAAATGCTGGTTGTCAACGGAAGGAATCGGCAGACCGATTCAGAAATGATGGCTGTTGTGACAGAGTTGGCCGATAAATGGTACCATAAACCCGTTACGGAACTGACCCCGGAATTGAAAGCACGGATATTGCCTTATCTCTATCGCGCATATCATACGTCTGTCCCGCAGTTGGCCAGGTGCCTGAATATGCAACGGGATGTCGTGTCGGCGTTGCTCCCCATCCGCGGCGTCCGTCCCGAATAGCGCCGGGGTTCGATTCCGGGACCGTTGCAGGTCCGCAGCTACTCTCCTACCACCCACACCAGGACGTGGCGGTCGAAGGTCATGTACTGGAGGTCGAACTCTTCTTCGTCCTCGTCCTTGTCGATGAAGGTGGCTTCCAGCTCCCCTTCTCCGCGGAGGCGGAAGCGCTCCACTTCAATCTGCTCGGCAAAGTTCACGTTGTATCGGCTCAGCAGCTTGAAAATGGCCTCCTTCGCGCACCAGTAGATGGCCAGCTGCTCATTGCGCTTCTCGTCCTCCAGATCCTCTATTTCTTCTTCCGAGAGGGCCTTTTTCTCTACGGCCGAGAAGTCCCGGTCCAGGGATTCCACGTCTATTCCGCAGTCATTTTCCTCGTGCAGGATGACGGCCACATATTTTTCCGTATGGGTAATGGAAATGTTCACGGGGTTGTTTTCCAGGTACGGCTTGCCGTTGTCGTGATGGCTCAGGTACACCTTCTCTTCAAACAGGGTGTTGAGCAGGGCGCGTACGGCCAGCCGCTGCTTCCGCATGCTCTCGCTGCGAAGGAAAGAGATTTCCTCCATCTCGTCCGAGGGCGTGGCACTGAGCTCTATGAGCTCCTGTTCCGTCTCTGTGATTTGCCACACGCCGATGGTGGCTTCGTTTTCCAGTTTCTTTTTTAAATACAGTCCCATTACAAAGGTTTCTGAACGACAATGAAAAGCCTCCGGCCACCTGGGGGTGCCGGGGTCCAGCGGAAGTTATGGGTATAATCGCGACAGAGGGTCGTCTGAACCGACGCCCGCTACTTGAGATTTAACCTGACTGGGAGGCTCCATTTCTATCGTTACAATTTCTGATGCAAAGATAATTCATTTTTCCAAAAATCAACCTATCTTTTGCGGGGAATTTGCTATCTTTGCAATTCCAGCCGAAAAAAGTTAAATTAAAACACAAATAGTTATGAAATTCCTTACTGATGAAAAGCTCCTGATTGTAGGTGCCGCCGGTATGATTGGTTCCAATATGGTGCAAACCGCTGCCATGCTGGGTCTCACCCCCAACATTTGCCTGTACGATATCTTCGAGCCGGGCCTCAAGGGGGTCCTGGCCGAGATGGACCACTGCGCCTTCCCGGGTGTGAACTTCACAGCCACCATAAATGCGGCCGAAGCCTTCAAGGATGCCAAGTACATCATTTCCTCCGGCGGTGCACCCCGCAAGGAAGGCATGACCCGCGAGGATCTGCTCAAGGGCAACTGCCAGATTGCCGCCGAATTCGGAGAGAACATAGAAAAATACTGCCCGGACGTGAAGTTCGTGGTGGTCATTTTCAACCCGGCCGATGTAACCGCCCTCACCGCCCTCATCCGTTCCGGGCTGAAGCCGGAGAAGCTCACTTCCCTGGCCGCTCTGGACAGCACCCGTCTGCAGGAAGCCCTGGCCCAGGAATTCGGCGTGCAGCAGTGCAAGGTAACCGGCGCCCACACCTACGGTGGCCACGGTGAGGCCATGGCCGTATTCGCTTCCCAGGTAAAGGTGGACGGCAAACCCCTTGCCGAGCTGGGCCTTTCGGCCGAACGCTTTGCCGAAATCAAGCACAACACCATCCAGGGCGGCTCCAACATCATCAAGCTCCGTGGCCGCAGCTCCTTCCAGAGCCCTGCCTACCAGGCCGTGAAGATGATAGAGGCTGCCATGGGCGGGGAAAAGTTCACCTGGCCCGCCGGCACGTATGTGAACAATGAGCAGTTCCAGCATGTGATGATGGCCATGCCCACCGTCATAGACGCCACCGGCTGCCACTACACCAATCCGGTGGGAACGCCGGAAGAAATGGCCGCCCTCCAGGCCTCCTATGAGCATCTGGTCAAGATGCGCGACGAGATTGTGGAGCTGGGCATCGTCCCCGCTGTGGCCGACTGGAAGAAAGAGAATCCGTACCTCTAGAACAGCCCCGGCAGCCACATCCTGGTCTGGATGGCGGAAAACTGCCTACTGAGAAATATTGCCATAACGTCGCAGGTTACGTGCCGAAGTGTCGCAGGTGACGGCACGGAACGTCGCAGGTCCGCAAAAATCGGCCGACCTGCGACACTTTGCCACCAGACCTGCAACGGTTGGCAACCGACCTGCGACATTGCAGGCACTGGGTGACCGTTTTCCGTCGCAGGTGAAAGCCCGGAACGTCGCAGGTCTGCAAAAATCGGCCGACCTGCGACACTGCAGGGCACTGGGTGGCCATTTCCCGTCGCAGGTGAACGAAAAAACACAGACCTGCGACACTTTGCCACCAGACCTGCAACGGTTGGCAACCGACCTGCGACACTGCAAGGCACTGGGTGGCTGTTTCCCGTCGCAGGTGAAAGCACGGAACGTCGCAGGTCTGCAAAAATCGGCCGACCTGCGACACTGCAGGCGCTGGGGGGCCGTTTTCCGTCGCAGGTGAACGGAAAAACACAGACCTGCGACGGTTTGCGAGGTGACCTGCGACAGTTGGCAACCGACCTGCGACGCTTTGCCGCCAGACCTGCGACGCTTTGCCGCCAGACCTGCGACGCTACCTGGCCCTGACGCTTCTACAGTGAAGGTAAAGTCTTACCTCACAGGCAGTTCCAGGAAAACATCCTCTTCTTCTCCGCTGGGGAAGGAGAGGTGTGCTTTTATGAGGTGGGTACCGGAGGTAAGGACAACCTGCGGGGCCGACTGCCGCTCACCGTCGTAGTACCAGATTACCTGGGACGGTTTGTCGTAGAGGGCTTCTGCCAGCCGGAAGGTGAAGACGTCACCGGCGGCGTAGCCCTGGGCCCGCTGGGGATTGTCGATGGAATTGACGTCCAGGGTACCCAGCGTCACATACTGCGATGCGGCGGGGTCCCACAAGGTTACTGCCACCAGCAGGGCATAGTCGCCGGGGTATTCCGTCCATGCCATGCTGTCCAGGTCGTAAGAGGCGTAATGGAAGCCGCTTTCGCCGGGAAGGGTCTGGATGACAAGCGGATAGCCGTCGTCAGGCTCCAGGACGGCATAGCCGAAGTACATGCCCGTTTCGGCCGATATGGCTATCTTCTGCTCCGACACGTCCACCTCCGTGAAACCGCCGGCCATCACGGTGGGGACTTCCTGGACCAGCAGGCGGCGGGAGTCGCTGTCTATGAGCACATGGACCTGCTTGGCCTCGGATCCCAGCACAAAGGAAATGGTCTGCACCAGCATGCCGCTGTAGGGCTTCAGTTCGTCCGGCCGAAAATAGGAAGCGCCCAGGATGCCCCGGCTGTTTTCCCCGAAGCCCATGCGGAACAGGTCTTCGTTGGCGCTCAGGTCGAAGTGCTTCAGGTCGGCACGGGATGGATAGCCTGCGGGGCGCAGGGCAAAATTGCATCGGGCCGAACGGGAAAAGCTCAGGTCCCGGGCCTGCTCGATGTAGCCCTGGCAGGAAACGCCGACGCGGAAGGCCGCTGTCTGGTCTTCCGCATCCAGGTGGATCACAAAGGAACCGTCGGCCCCGGACGTGGTCTGGTAACGGATTTCCTCCCCCCGGGGTCTGAGGGAAAGAAGGCGCTGCCCCAAGCCGGCGGCACCCTTTACCCCCATGCCGACAGCCTCCTCCACCCCCAGGACGATGGCAGCCCCCTCCAGGGGACGGCCCTCGTTGTCCGTAACGGTGCCGGAAACCCGGCGGAGGGCGGAAAAGTCCACCGTCATCATCATTTGCCCGCCCTCCAGGCGGATGTCACAGAAAAAGGCGGCCAGCTCCTTGCCGCTCCAGGCTACGGGGGTAAATTCGCGCACGTTGTTCTGGCCCGGAAACACCATGGAGGCGGGCCGCTTGCTCCCTTGCACGGACGGGATAATCTGGAAGCAGGGGTGTTCGGCATACACGTTGATGCGGCCGCTATTCCACGCTTTTTTGGCCGTGAGAGAGCCGTGGCAGATGTTCTCCGACCGGTCCATCTGATAGACCACCATCCCTTCCGGCAGGAAGCTGTCCCATCCTTTCCCGTTCCGGTACTCGTAGATGAACTGCTCCCCGGGCACGTCGGCTTGGGTGGCAAACGGCAGGACATGGTCTCCCAGGGCCCCCAGGACGTATTCCCCGGAGGTAGAAATTTCCTGGAAATCCTCCATCCAGCCCAGGAGCTGACGCTCGACCGAGGTGAAGCAGCAGGGCGTACGGCCCTCGTTCAGGTAATTGCCCCCGGCCATGGTAGAGAAGGATCCGGGGTGCGAGGCGCTGCCGTTCTCTTCGTAATCCGTGTCGTAAAAGTCCGGCAGGCCAATCACATGGCCGAATTCATGCACAAAGGTGCCGATGCCGGTCATGTTCTCCCCCTCATTGCCCTTGTACTCCGACGAGCAGGCATAGCTCCAGACCCTTACGCCGTCGAAGATGCCCCGGTGCCGGTAAAGCGCCCACTGGTGCGGCCAGATGGTGTCGTCTCCGCCGCCTTCGGCCTGGTTGTAGCCCGCATAGTAGAAGTAGATGTTGTCCACATACCCGTCGTGGTCCAGGTCGTAGCTGGAGAAGTCCACGCTGCTGTCCAGCAGGGTGCAGGCGTCGTACAGGGCCTCGTCGGCATGGAGGTCCACGTCGTCGCCGTCCTGTTCCCCGTAGTAGGCATATCCCTTGGGCACTTTTACCGGGCCCACGACGTCGAAGGTGGGAGAGAAGGCGCCGGCCGAGTTGTCCATGTAAAAATCCCGGACGCTGCCCGTACCTCCGTTCTGGGAATAGCCGGGCTGGTTGAGCAGCTGGTCGAAGGCCTCCCGGGGGCTGGGAATGGTGAATTCCAGGTCGGCAAATTCCACCAGAATCACCAGGAAATGTTTGTCTCCCATACCCAGACGTTTTTGGGCCACGCTGCTGCGAAGCTCGTTGGCTTGCTGGCGGAGCGTCCGGGCGGCGGAGGACCGCCGGCGGTGAAGCTCCGGGGAAGAGACGGGCCGATAATACCCCTGGGCGTCTTTTTCCACCACCTGCCCTTCGCAGGTTACCCAGTTATAGAACTCATCGCCATGGTTTACCAGCAGGATTACCGTTCCGTCGGGCTGGGTGTAGGGGTAGGGCGTCTCCGGCGCCACCACGGCCCGGGCCGCCACGGCGCTCAGCAGGAGCAGGGCCAGTAGGACGGTGATTCTTCTCATAAGGCCTGTCTTTTAAGGATGACGCCCACCCCGTCGGCCGTGATCAGCCACAGCAGGGTGTCTGAAAGGCCGATGACCGTGGCTGTGCCGCTGCTCTGGTACAGGGTCCCGTCCTGCTCGGTCAGGAGCAGGAGATCCATCCGGAAGCTGTCCAGCAGCCCCAGCTCCTGCCGGGGAATCCCGCCGACGGTAAGCACCAGCACGTGCTCCGGGTCCAGCAGCCGGAAATAGCCCGCGTTGTTGCGGAGGCCGGTGGCGAACTGGTCCACGCCGGGCCGATAGGCGTAGTCGGCCCCGTCCAGGCCGTACACGCCCGGGCTGGAGCTGTCCATGGCGGCGTGGAAGGGCGCCTGTTTTACGGTAATGGGAACGGAAACGTCCTCCTTCTCCAGATAGACGGTGGCCTCCCGGATGCGGCCGCTCCGGTTCTCCTGGAGGGAGAGCACTATCTGTTTCTGACTCAGTCCTTTGCCCGTGGCCCCGGCCGCTATCCAGCTGGCGTCCGAGGGGATGCGGACATCGGCCTCTACGTTGGAGAGGGCCGCCAGGGTGAGCTCCTGGGCCCGGCCGTCCGCCACCAGCGCATCCACCTCTACGGAGAGGGCGTTCTTCTGGCTCTGGACAACGGTGATGCGCACGGACAATTCATCGGCCCGGAGGGTTACCTGGCAGCTGCGCCCGTCGAACAGGGCGTTGGGGTCGCAGATGATGCGGGCGCTTTGGGGCTCGTCCGACGCGGCGCCGGAGGCCGGGGAAACCTTGCACCAGGACTCCGGACTGGACAGCGTCCAGCTCCGGTTGGTGGTGAAACTGATGTTCAGGACGCCTCCGGTGCTGGAAAACGACAGCTCGCTCTGTCCGGATAGTTCCAGTACGGGCTCTTTCTGGCAGGAAAGGGCCAGAGCGGCCAGGAAGGCGGCGGCAAGAAGGGAGGGACGTTTCATATTTGCAAAACTCGGTTTGCAAATATAGCAATATTAATCTATATCGGCCAGATGAGCAGTCCTATCCTGTAGGCCGCGAAGCCCAGGAGCCACGCCACCAGCATGGTGTACAGGGCCAGGATGACGGCCCATCGCCATTTCCCCGTCTCGTTCTTGATGGCTACGAACGTGGCGATGCAGGGGAAGTACAGCAGCACGAACACCATGAAGGCCAGGGCGGCGGCGGTGGGAACGGTGGCTTTAAGGGCGGCCTGGAGCTGGGTGTCGTTCTCGTCGCCCAGGCCTTCGTATTCTTCACCGTCCTGGGCATACATCACGCCCATGGTGCTGATAACCAGTTCTTTGGCGCCAATGCCGGCCAGCAGGCCCACGTCCATCTTCCAGTTGAAGCCCAGCGGAGCCATGGCCGGCTCCACGGCTTTGCCCACCATGCCGATATAGGAGTGCTCCTGCTGATAGGCCTTGGAGGATCCCTCGTGGCGGGGGAAGTAGCCCAGGAACCAGATGGCGATGGAGAAGAGGAGGATGGTGGTGGCCATCTTTTCCAGGTACTGCTTGCCCTTTTCCCAGGTATGGCGCCAGATGGCTTTGCCGGTGGGAACGCGGTAGGGCGGCAGTTCCATCACGAACGGCAGGTCGTCGTCCTTGACGAACTTGCTTAGGACCAAGGCGCTCAGGATGGCCAGCAGCACTCCCAGAAGGTAGATGCCCAGCAGGGCCGTGGCGGGATTCTTGGGGAAGAAGGCCCCCGCGAACAGCACGAAGATGGGAAGCCGCCCCGCGCAGGACATGAACGGGATGATGGCGATGGTCACCAGGCGGCTTTTCCGGCTTTCGATGCTGCGGGTGGCCATGATGGCCGGCACATTGCAGCCGAAGCCCATGACCATGGGAATGAAGCTCTTCCCGTGCAGGCCGATCTTGTGCATGAGCTTGTCCACGATGAACGCCGCGCGCGCCATGTAGCCGCTGTCTTCCATGATGGAAATGAAGAAGTACAGGATCATGATGTTGGGGAGGAACACCAGCACGCTGCCCACGCCGGCAATCACGCCGTCCACCACCAGGTCTTTCACCCAGCCGTCCTGCATGAGGCCGCCCACCAGATCTCCCAGCTTGGAAACCAGCCAGTCTATCCAATCCATGGGGTACTGGCCGATGGTGAACGTGGCCCAGAAAATGAACCACAACAGGACCACGAAGATGGGGAAGGCCAGCCACTTGTTGGTGACGATGGCGTCTATTTTGTCGGTGACGGTGCGGCGCGGCCGCTCTTCCTGGTACCGTTCGTAAGTCTCGGCCAGGGCGCCCTGGATAAAAGCGTACTTGGCATCCACGATGGCGCTTTCGGCCGGGGTGTTCAGGATCTTCCGGATGCGTCCGGCCTCCTCCTCCCTGGCGGCGGCCAGCTGGGAGGCGACGGGGCTTGCGGCCACCACGCCCTCCACATCCCGGTCCGACTCCAGGTACTTGATGGCCAGGTAGCGGGTAGAGTAGTGCGAGCGCAGGTTCTCATCGGCCTTCAGGATGTCCTGCAGGCGGGAGATGCCCTTTTCTATTTCCACGCCGTGATTGATGTGGATGTGCCGGGCCAGCTTGGGGTCCGACTGCTCATAGACCTTGATGACCGTGTCGAAGAGCTCCGGGATGCCCTGCCCGTCGCGGCTCACCGTGGGGCACACCGGAAGGCCCAGCAGGTAGCCCAGCTGCCGGGTATCCAGCTTGTCTCCCTTGTGCTGGAGCTCGTCGTACATGTTCAGGGCCATCACCGTGCGCAGGTTCATGTCTATGAGCTGGGTGGTAAGATACAGGTTCCGTTCTATGTTGGAGGCGTCCACCACGTTCACCACCACGTCCGGCAGGGTGCCCAGCAGGTTCTTCCGCACGTAGAGTTCCTCCGGGGAATAGGCGCTCAGGGAATAGGTGCCCGGCAGGTCCACCAGGGTGATATCGTAATCCTTGTATTTGAAATGGCCTTCCTTGGCATCTACCGTGACGCCGGAGTAGTTGCCCACGTGTTCATGGCTGCCGGAGGCAATGTTGAACAGGGAAGTCTTGCCGCAGTTGGGGTTGCCCACCAGGGCCACGCGGATGTTGCGGTGGCGTTCATCGGCCACATGGGAGAGGGCCCGGTCCAGCCGTTCCCGGTCTTCCAGGTCTTCCGGAAGCCCCTGCAGGTGCTCGTCCGTGGAAAGCGCTTCCCGGGCTTCCTCCGTGCTCACCACTTCTATCAGGCGGGCTTCCTCCCGCCGCAGGGAAACCTTATAGCCGATAATCTCATACTCGATAGGGTCCTTCAGCGGGGCGTTCAGCACCACCCGCACCTCTTTCCCCTGAATAAAGCCCATTTCTATGAGGCGTTTACGGAAACTGCCATGTCCGTTAACCCGGACAATGACTCCTTTCTCTCCGGTTGCAAGATCTGCCAGTATCATTTTTTTGATTTTTGCGCTGGGCGCAAAGTTACGCCCGTGCCTCCAAAAGGGCAATCCCCACTTATGGGGATACCGATTTTTTATTATCTTTGCATACGTGAAAACCCAGCTTCAGATAGAAGTGCCCGGCGGGGCGGAGAGAATTCTCCTCCACGCCTGCTGTGCCCCGTGCTCAGGCGCCATTGTAGAGTGCCTGGTGCAGCGGGGGTATCGGCCCGTCATCTTCTATTCCAATGCCAATATCCACCCCCGGGAGGAATACCGGCGCCGGCTGGAAGAGTGTGTCCGCTATGCGCGGAAATGGGACCTGGAGCTGGTGGAGGACGTTTACGACCACGCCCGCTGGAGCAGCTGCATCGCCGGAGCGGAAAATGAACCGGAGCGGGGAGCCCGATGCCTCCGCTGCTTCCGGTTCCGCCTGCTGCGGGCTGCGGAATATGCGGCCGCCAACGGTTTCCCGGTGCTCACCACCACCCTGGCCTCTTCCCGTTGGAAAAGCCTGGAGCAGGTGAACGAAGCGGGCTCCTGGGCCTGCGGCCAGGTGGAGGGCGTGTGCTGGTGGGGCCAGAACTGGCGGAAAGGCGGCCTGCAGGAGCGCCGGAACCAGATTTTGAAAGAACAGGGGTTTTACAACCAGCAGTATTGCGGCTGTGAATATTCTGTCCATACACAGTAACCGAAAAGAATGCCCGCGGTCGGAGTGCGGCCGGGGATAAGAGGTAAAATATTATGAATAAAGCATTTAAGTTAATTCTTCTGTTGGCGTTCCTGCCTTTCCTGGCCCATGCGCAGTATGTCCCTTCACAGATAGAGCAGAAAAAGGGCCGGCTCCTGGACGACCAGGGCCAGGTGATGCCCGACTACATGGTCCAGCGCCTGGTGGGGGACCCGGTTTTCGAGGAAACTTATCTGGGCGCCGTCAAGCAGTACAAGACCGGCAAGCGGCTTCTTACGGCAGGCATCATCGGCACGGGTGCGGGGTTGGCGGTCTCCGGCGTCTCCCTGGGCGTGTTCATGGCCGATTACATCAAAATGTGGGGCAGTTCCCAGAACCTCTGGAGCAACTTTTCCAACGCCAAGGACTCGGTTTCCTGGTTCTACCGCGGCTTCTCCATTGCCGGAGCCGGCGTTTCCGTCCTCACCGTGGGCCTGATCTTCAAGACCATCGGCTGGCGGCGGCTGGAATGGGTGGCCGATGAATACAACAGCCGCCAGCCCGTCACGCTGCAATGGGGCCCCGGCCAGTATGGAACGGGCCTGGTGCTCAACTTCTAGATCCTTTGCACGTTATGACACAGAGTTCGGAAAGATATCTCCTGAGCCCCTCCATGAAGATGGCGGAACTCATGGACATAGACTTCAGCCTGCTGGGCGTACTTTCCCGGATGGGAATACCGTTCGGCTTCGGCGACAAGACCGTGGAGGAGGTGTGCCTGGAAAACGGGGTGAACCCGGAGACGTTCCTGCTCATCTGCTCGGTCTATGTGTTCCCCGGTTTCAAGCCCACGCGGGAAACGCTGGAGAAGGCGGACCTCCCGGGAATTGTATCTTACCTGCGCCGGTCCCACAACTATTACATGGAGGTGGTCCTGCCGGCCATGGGTGCTTCGCTGGAGCATATGATTGCGCCGGGAGACACAAGGAACATCCAGATAATCAAGAAGTTCTTTGCCGAATACCGGGAGGGGCTCCGGAAGCACTTCGACTTTGAGGAGAAGGAGGTCTTCCCCTTCGTGAAGGCGGCCCTGAGCCACCGGAAGGCCGACGCCCCTTCGTCCGAAGACCACCACGGGGAGGCCCGGGATCGGCTCCAGGACCTCAAGAGCCTGGTCATGAAGTACATCCCTTCCCACTGCGACCAGATGGAGGCCTACAAGGTCCTGTTCTACATCTACACCCTGGAAGAGGACTTTGCCAAGCACACCTTCATCGAAGACGAAATCCTGCTGCCCGGCGCCGGCTTCGAGGGCGACAACCTCACGGACCGGGAGAAGGAAATTCTGGTGTGCGTGGCCAAGGGCATGCTGAACAAGGAAATTGCCGACCGGTTCAAGCTGTCCATCCACACGGTCATTTCCCACCGGAAGAACATAACCCGCAAGACCGGCATCAAGTCTGTGGCCGGCCTCACGGTCTATGCCCTGCTGAACAACCTTATAGACATGAACACCATAGAATAACATGGATTACAAGCAGTATCTCAAGTTTTATCCGGGATTTCCCATCGAGGGGGTGAATTTCGTGGACATCATGCCCTTCATCCAGAACAAGGAAGTGTTCCGGAACCTCGTCCAGGACCTGGGCCGGCTGTGCCAGAGCCCCAACATTGTGGCGCCGGAGGCCCGGGGTTTCCTCTTTGCCGCCCCCATGCTGGCCGACTGCCCCCATGTGCAGAATATCATCCCCTTCCGCAAGAAGGGCAAGCTGCCGTACGAGCAGGGAGACCTGGTGGCCCTGGACATTACCAAGGAGTACGGGAAAGACCAGATTTTCTTCCGCCTCTCCGACGTGGCGGCCGGAAAACCTGCCGGAGACGTCTATGAGGTCACCTTTTTCGACGACATCCTGGCCACCGGCGGCACGGCTCTGGGCATCGCCCGCGGCCTGGAGTCCCACAAGGTAATCCTGGACGGCCGGCCGTACGGCATCAAAGTCACGGACTTTGTTTTCCTGGTGGAACTGGAGGGCCTGGGCGGCCGCGAACTCCTGGAAAGCATCGCCCCGGTGAAGTCGCTCGTCCAGACGACGGAATAGTTTTTCCGGTTTTGTGGGCCGGAGGGCAAAGGATTTTATTGGGGATTCCGCCAAAAAGAATTATCTTTGTGCGCAAAATCTGCCAATATGTCCTTTATTGATGAAAGAATTGCATTGGAGGGCCTCACGTTCGACGATGTCCTCCTCATTCCGGGGTATTCGGAAGTCCTTCCGCGGGAAGTGAGCCTGCAAACACGTTTTTCCCGGAACATCCCCCTGAACATTCCCATTGTGTCCGCCGCCATGGACACCGTTACAGAAGCGCCGATGGCCATAGCCCTGGCAAGGGAAGGAGGCATCGGCGTTATTCATAAGAACATGGATATCGCCTCTCAGGCGGCCGAGGTCCGGAAGGTGAAACGATCGGAGAACGGCATGATCAGCGACCCGGTCACCATCAACCAGGACCAGACCGTCGGGGATGCGCTGGCGCTGATGCACGAAAACCATATCGGCGGCATTCCCGTCACGGACAGCCACAACCACCTGGTGGGCATAGTGACCAACCGGGACGTCCGTTTCCTCACCGACATGGAAGCGCCGGTGCGCGAGGTAATGACTTCCCGCAACCTGGTCACCATTCCCAACACCCGCACGGACCGCGAATACGTGAAGAAGGTCCTGCAGGAGAACAAGGTGGAAAAACTGCCCGTGACAGATGCCGAGGGCTGCATCGTGGGCCTTATCACCTACAAGGACCTCATCAAGGAACGCCTGCATCCAGACGCCTGCAAGGACGCCACGGGACGCCTGCGTGTGGCGGCCGGTATCGGCATCACCCCGGACGCGCTGGACCGTGTGGCGGCCCTGTATGCCGAGGGAGTGGACGCCGTGGTGCTGGATTCGGCCCATGGCCACAGCAAGGGCGTCATAGACGTGCTCAAACGCGTGAAAGCCGCTTTCCCGGAGCTGGACGTGGTGGTGGGCAACGTGGCCACCGAAGAAGGCGCCCGGGACCTGGTGAAGGCCGGGGCCGACGGCGTGAAGGTGGGCATCGGCCCGGGGTCCATCTGCACCACCCGCATCGTGGCGGGCGTGGGCGTACCCCAGCTCAGCGCCATCTACAATGCTTCCCTGGCCATCCGGGGCAGCGGCGCCACACTCATTGCCGACGGCGGCCTGCGCTATTCGGGCGACATCGTGAAGGCCCTGGCGGCCGGCGGCGACTGCGTCATGTGCGGTTCCATGTTTGCCGGCACGGAAGAGTCGCCGGGAGAGACCATCATCTACAGCGGCCGGAAGTTCAAGGCCTACCGGGGCATGGGCTCCATAGACGCCATGGCGGCCGGGTCCAAGGACCGCTACTTTCAGGACGACAAAGTGGAGCTCAAGAAACTGGTCCCGGAGGGCATTGTGGGCCGGGTTCCGTACAAAGGCACCCTGGCCGAAACGGTCTATCAGCTGGTGGGCGGCCTGCGCTCCGGCATGGGCTACTGCGGCGCCAGGGACCTGGAAGCGCTCAAACAGGCCAAGTTCACCCGTGTCACCGCCAGCGGCATGGCCGAAAGCCATCCGCACGACATCACCATCACCAAGGAAACCCCTAACTACTCCAGAGGTGAATAAGATTATAATCCTGGACTTCGGATCCCAGGTGACGCAGCTCATCGGCCGCCGCCTGCGGGAACTCAATGTGTACTGCGAGATTTATCCTTTCAACAAGGTTCCGGCCCTGGACAGCTCCGTGAAGGGGGTCATCCTCTCCGGCAGCCCCTGCTCCGTGCGGGACGCCCAGGCGCCGCAGGTAGATTTGTCCCGGCTGCGGGGCCACTTTCCGCTGCTGGGCATCTGCTACGGCGCCCAGTACCTGGCCCTCTGCGGGGGCGGAAAGGTGGAGGGGGCCGATACCCGTGAATACGGCCGGGCCCTGCTGGATGTGGTAGAGGCCGGCTCTCCCCTGCTGAAGGGCGTGAGCCCGCATTCCCAGGTGTGGATGTCGCACGGAGACACCATCTCCCGGCTGCCGGAAGGGGCCTTCGTCATCGCCTCCACGGCCGATGTAGAGAACGCCGCTTTCCAGTTTTCCGGAGAACCCACCTATGCCGTCCAGTTCCACCCGGAAGTGTACCACACCACGGAAGGCGCCCGGATCCTGGCCAACTTCGCCCTGGACATCTGCGGCTGCCAGGCCGGCTGGACGCCGGATTCTTTCATCGAGACTACGGTGGCCGGCCTCCGTGCGCAGATTGGCGATGAAAAGGTGATTCTGGGCCTGAGCGGCGGCGTAGATTCCACCGTGGCCGGCGTGCTCCTGAACAAAGCCATCGGCCACCAGCTCACCTGCATCTTCGTGAACAACGGACTCCTTCGCAAAAACGAGTTCGAGGAGGTGCTGGAGTCGTACCGCGACATGGGCCTGAACGTGATAGGGGCCGATGCCTCTGCCGCCTTCCTGCAGGGGCTCTCCGGCGTGACGGACCCGGAAGCCAAGCGCAAGATCATCGGCCGGCTGTTTGTAGAGACCTTCGACAAATATGCCCGGCCAATTGAAAACGCCCGCTGGCTGGCCCAGGGAACCATTTATCCGGACGTGATAGAGAGCGCCGGCATTCCCGGCATCGCCTCCAAAATCAAGAGCCACCACAATGTGGGCGGCCTGCCCAAAGAGATGAACCTGAAGATTGTGGAGCCGCTGAGGATGCTGTTCAAGGACGAGGTCCGCCGCGTGGGCCGCGCCCTGGGCATCAAGGAAGAGCTGGTGGGCCGGCATCCCTTCCCGGGCCCGTCGCTGGCCATCCGCATCATCGGCGAGGTAACGGAGGAAAAACTGCGTGTGCTCCGCGATGCCGACGACATCTTTATCCGCAGCCTGCGCGCCTACGACTGCACCGGGATGGGTTTCCCGTCGGCCTCGGACCCGCGGGTGGCCGCCACCAACCTGTACGACGCCGTGTGGCAGGCGGGCGTTGTCCTGCTGCCGGTCAGGAGCGTGGGCGTGATGGGGGACGAACGCACCTACGAGAATCCTGTGGCCCTTCGCGCCGTGGTTTCCACCGACGCCATGACAGCCGACTGGTTCCCCTTCCCGTACGACTTCCTTTCTCAGGTTTCCAACGAGATCATCCGCAAAGTCCGCGGCGTGAACCGCGTGGTCTACGACATCTCCTCCAAACCCCCGGCAACCATCGAGTGGGAATGACGCAACGCTCAGAAGGCGTAAACAATAATGTAGAACAGCATTACGGCCGAGCAGATGAGCTTGAGGCCGGAGCCGAACAGGAAGCCCAGGAAGGCCCCGAAGGCCGATTTCAGGGAGGTGATGGCGGGCTTGTTGGCAAACAGCAGTTCGGCCAGGAAAGCGCCCAGCAACGAGCCCAGAATCATGCTCAGGGGCGGGTAGATAAGCCCCACGACCAGGCCGATGACAGCGCCCCAGCTGCCGTATTTGCTGCCGCCGGTGAGTTTGGTGAAATAGGCCGGCACAATATAGTCCAGCAAGCTCACAATCAGTACGATTCCCAGCCAAATCAGGAGTAACTTGGTGGTAATGGGGTCTCCGGCCCCATTGGTTCCGCCGCCCCAGATATACAGTACCAGCAGGCCCACCCAACTCAGGGGCGGACCGGGCAGCCCGGGCACGACGCTGCCCACAATACCCACAACGCCAAGAATAATGGCAACGATGGCGATAAAAGTTTCCATGGCACAAAAATAATGTTTATCTTTGGACAACAAAAACTATTCCTGCCATGTTTGCAAAAGAAGTATATGTACGCAGACGTCAGGTTCTGCTTAACAAGATGCGGGAGGCCGGACAGCATGGGCTGGTCCTGTTCGTGGGCAATGCCGAGGCCCCGGCCCAGTATAAGGACAATTGTTACAAATGGCGTCAGGACAGCTCCTGGTTGTATTATTTCGGCCTGGACGAACCCCTGATGGCCGCCGTACTGGACATAGATTCCGGGGCGGAGACCCTGTTTGCCGACGATGTGGAGATAGACGACATCATCTGGATGGGCCCGCAGCCCGGCGTCCGCTCCAAGGCCGATGCGGCCGGGTTGGCGCATACCGCCCCGTACGGTGCCCTGGCCAATGCCCTGGCCCCCGCCCGCAAGGCCGGCCGCAGCATCCACTACCTGGCCCCGTCGCGTTATTTCAACACGCTGCGCCTGATGGAACTCACGGGCAACGCCCAGCCCTCGCAAGGGGTTTCCCGCCCGCTCACAGAGGCGGTCATTTCCATGCGCCTTATCAAGGAAGACATTGAAATCCAGGCCATTGACGCTGCCTGCGAGCTGGGCTACCAAATGCACGCCGTGGCCCGTGATGCCATAAAAATCGGCATCCTGGAGCAGGAAATCGTGGGCAGGATGGAAGGCGTGGCGTTGGCCAAGGGCTGGGGCGTTTCCTTCCCCACCATCCTCACCCAGCACGGGGAAACCCTGCACAACCACCTGCACGACAAAGTGATAGAACCCGGCAAGCTAATGGTAATAGATGCCGGCGTAGAGAGCAATGAGCACTACGCCTCGGACTTCACCCGCACCTACCCAACCAGCGGCAAGTTCACCACCCGCCAGCGGGAAATTTACC
>FLNY01004576.1_pt1 | contig 28402 bp, 22 predicted proteins | sample 1140381 | NCBI WGS metagenome assembly FLNY01 (sample SAMEA3878172, study PRJEB12797) | bioreactor metagenome | biome: Moose rumen | place: Sweden | collected 2011-10 | reverse complement strand
AATCTGATTTTAACCGCCCGCAAACCGCACGCGCCCAAGCATTATGCACTGAACTTGTTAAAATCCCAAATTCATAAAGCCCTGCGCGAGGAATTGTCAAAATATCGCCGTTTGCAATAATTTTTTTATCAATAAAACCTATTGGAATATAGCGGCGATTTTCTGAACTTGTAACGGGAATTGCAATATAATCTGAATCCGGTTGCCTATTTTCTGCAAAAAGCGAAGGAGTTTCAGCCGCTTTAAGAGTGCCGGGGCGTTTGCTTTTTAAGCGAAATTCTTTGACGGCTTTAACCCTTTCCATAACCAATTTCATTTTGAGTAATTCATTTGGCGGACAATCTGCAAGCCACAAACAATAACGAATTTTACTGTTAATAAAATCATCACTGCCCATATATTGACGAATATATTTTTCAGCGGCGGGTTCACGCTTAATAAAATTTTCGTATTCATCAGCTCCAATAATTAAATTGCCGCCGTCAATAATAATACTGCCTTTAATCATAGTTGGAACATCGCAAACAGGGTCATTTCTTTTTTCAACATAAGCGTTGGGCGCGTCAAACAGGTAGCCGTTGATATTTCTTGCGGGAATTGCAATAATTTCTTCCTTGATTAAAAAAGTTTTGTTTTTGTCTTTATCGTCAACTTTTGCTTTGTCAACTTTTTCTTTGCCGAGAAATTGCACTTCAAAAATTTTTTTCTGCAAGCCGTCAACCTGCGAAAAGGCAATAATGACAACGTGAACTTGCGCCATATCGGGGGATTCACTGAACCATTTGAAAGTACGGTAGGCAAAATCAATGTGAACGTTTAAATTTTTCCAGAGCGGCGCGACCTGTTCGCCCTGCGTGATAGAATTTGTGGCAACGAAGGCGCAACTAATTTTTGTCCCTTGAATAAAATCAGCCGCCTTTTTAAACCAACAACAAACATAATCGAGCGGCTTAAAATCTTTGCAAACAGCAAGCACGTCAGATTTTTGGGCGGCGTTTTGCCCTTTCGTGGAAATGAAGGGCGGGTTGCCGACGATAAAATTTAAATCAGCGGGGGAAATTAATTTTTGCCAATCGAAAGTCAAGGCGTTTTTGCAGATAATGTGCGGGATTTTTTTTAGCGGGAAATGTGGCAGATTTAAGTTAAGCGCGTCGATAAGTTTTTGGCGCATTTTAATTTCACTAATCCATAGCGCAGTTTTGGCAACGGCAACGGCGAAATCGTTAATTTCAATCCCGTAAAAGTTTTCAATGGAAATTTTAATTGGATTTTCGGGAATTTGTACGCCGTCGGCAGAAAGTACTTCAATGATAGAATTTTCAAGCTCGCGCAGGAGAATATAAGATTCAGTCAAGAAATTTCCGGAGCCGCACGCGGGGTCGAGAATTTTAATTTGTGAAATTTCATTTTGCAAGCTGATTAAATCTGCGCGAGTTTTAACATTTTGAAATTTTTTATAAAGTTCGTCGAAGAAAAGCGGGTCGGTAATTTTTTGGATATTTTCGGGCGAAGTGTAATGAATACCTTCGTCGCGGCGAATATTTTTTTCATCTTCAAAATTTTGTAAAGTGGATTCAAAAACCGCGCCAAAAATTGTCGGATCAATATCCTGCCATTTCAATTTAGCCATATCAAAAAAAATATTGCGGGCGTCAGTTTTAAATTCGGGGAAATCAAATTTTTCTTCGTCGAAAAGTCCGCCGTCAATGTAGGGGAAATTTTTTAAATCGTCGCCGATAAATTCACTGCGCTTATCAACGGGCGTATTCAAAACTTCAAAAAGTTCAATGAGGGCGCGGCGAAAACTAACTTTGCTATCTTTGTAATTTGAAAGATAATCTGTAAACATTTTGCGCTGCGGAAAAATACCGGCTGATTCTGCGTAAAAACAGAAAACCAAACGCACGCACAATTTGTTAAGATTTTGGAGTGCGGTGTGTTTGTCTTTGATTTTGTAATTTTGGTACATAATTTCATAAAGTTTTTGAACAGCCACTCCAACATCAAAATTTAATTCTTTGTCAAGGTCTATAGTGCGGCGCGTCTCTTTAATGAGAAAATCGAAGGCATAATATTTTTCCGGCAATTCTTCAAAGAGAATTTTGACGGGCGCGGCGAGCGTGTCCATATTGTAAATCAAAAATTCATTGAAATTACAAGTGATAATCCAACGCGCTTTTCTGCCGTAGTTTAGGGCGTCGTTGTATCTTTTCGCCTGTTGGTAAACCGCGTCATCAAGTTTGACGCTTGAGGATTTTTGCTCAATGATAACTTTCGATTCAAAAAGGTAACCGTCAAGAAATTTTGTATTGCCGTCAATTTTTACCTGTGTTTCAAAGTTAATGAATTTTTCCGGATAACGAATATCAAAAAAATCACGAATAAAAGCCAGCCAGAATTTTTGAGTTTCGCCTTTTTCGTAGCCGTGCCCTTGCCAATCTTTCACGAAATTTTTAATTTTAATCATATCAACATTCATTAAATCACCGCCTTTGCTTAATCTTAGCACAAAAAATTTTTCCTGCAAACTGAAAAAGCCCCGACTTTCGCCGAGACTTTGCGTAATTTATACAGTGCGCCTAGATTATTAGTAAAAAAATTTTCCAATAAAATATTTCATTTGAATTTTTCATAGCGTCAAGGAAATCCTTAGTTCTAATCAAGCTAATTCGTCGCCGCCGCCTACATAATCTTGAATTGCCAATGAATAAACAAGGCGTCTGTCTCTCATAAAGCTTAACATTCTCAAAACTTCCCACGCAGTGTCTAAGCTTGTAAGGCAGGGGATACCGTGTTCAACTGTTGCTCGCCGAATTTTAAAGCCGTCGCGCAGGATATGTTTTCCCGGCGCGTGCGTATTTACTACCATATGAATTTTGCCGCTCTTGATTCTTTCTATAATGTCAATGCTGCGTTGGTGAACTTTGCCCACTACTTCAGCTTTAATTCCGACACTTTCCAACGCCTTTGCTGTGCCTTCTGTTGCCATAATCTGAAAACCAAGTTCTGAAAAAGCCTTTGCAAGGTCTTTCATTTCGTCCTTGTCTTTATCAGCAACCGTGAATAGAATGCAACCGTTTTTGGGAATGTTCATACCCGCGCCGATTATCGCCTTGTACAGTGCGCGCGCGTAGTGATAATCTATACCCATAACTTCGCCTGTTGACTTCATTTCCGGTCCGAGTGAAATATCAACGTCTTGCATTTTTGCGAATGAAAATACAGGAGCTTTAACCGCCGTGTAAGGTTTCGGCTCCACCAAGCCGGAATAATAGCCCATTTCTTTTAAAGTATGACCGAGAGCCACGCGCGTTGCAACGTTTACCATTTTAATATTTGTAACTTTGCTTAAAAATGGAACTGTACGACTGGAGCGCGGATTTACTTCGATAACATAAACTTTGCCTTCAACAACCACGTACTGGATATTTAACAAGCCTTTGACGTGAAGTGCAAGTGCAAGGCGTTTTGTATAATCTGAAATTGTGTAAATGACGCGAGAAGGTAAAGTTTGTGGCGGATAAACTGCAATGCTGTCGCCGCTGTGCACTCCCGCGCGTTCGACGTGTTCCATAATTCCCGGTATTACAACATCAATATCATCGCAAATGGCATCGACTTCAACTTCAGTACCTTGCATATATCTGTCAACCAAAACGGGGTGGTCGGGCGTAACTTTTACCGCGCGGCTCATATAGTCTTTCAATTCCGCCTCGTTGTAGACAATTTCCATTGCGCGCCCGCCTAAAACGTAGCTTGGACGCACCATAACGGGATAACCAATTTCAGCCGCGCCGCTAATTGCATCTTCCAAATTTGTAACGCTAATCCCGCGCGGGCGTGGAATATTCACTTCTGCCAAAACTTCGTCAAAGCGTTCCCTGTCTTCAGCTCTGTCAATATCTTCAACACTTGTACCAAAAATCTTGACGCCTGCCTCTGCCAAACTTGCCGCCAAATTTATTGCAGTTTGCCCGCCGAATTGCACAATGACGCCTTCAGGTTTTTCTTTGTCGATAATATTCAGCACGTCTTCAGTTGTCAGCGGCTCAAAATAAAGTTTGTCGGAAATATCAAAGTCGGTTGAAACAGTTTCAGGGTTGTTGTTGATAATAATTGCCTCAATACCCATTTCACGCAACGCCCAAACAGAATGTACGCTGCAATAGTCAAATTCGACGCCCTGCCCGATTCTTATTGGACCGGAGCCCAAAACTATAATTTTTCTGTTGGTACTAACTTCAACTTCATCTTCTTCAGAGCGGTAGGTTGAGTAATAATACGGCGTGAAGGCGTCAAATTCGCCCGCGCAAGTGTCAACCATTTTGAATTTCGGCAGGATTTTATTTTCAATTCTCAACTTGCGAATTTCTTTTACAGGTTTACCCGTCAATTCTGAAATAGATTCATCAGACAAGCCAATATTTTTTGCGGCGCTTAAAATTTCAGCAGTCAAAGTTTCCTGTATAATTGTATTTTCAAAATCTGTAATATTTTTAATTTTTTGGATAAACCATTTATTAATTTTAGTAATGTTAAAAATTTCGTCAACGCTTAAAAGTCCGCGTCTCAAAACTTCAGCAATTACAAAAAGTCTTTCGTCATTAACTTTTTTCAATTCGCGCAGAATTTTTTCATTGTTCCAATCAGCAAATTTTTCAAGGTACAAGCGATTGACGCCAATTTCAAGACTGCGCACGGCTTTTAAAATTGCGCCCTCAAAATTTCTGTCAATGCTCATAACTTCGCCGGTTGCCTTCATTTGTGTACCCAAAGTTTTATCTGCAAAAACAAATTTATCGAATGGAAAACGCGGAATTTTTACAACAATATAATCTAGCGCAGGTTCAAAACAAGCCTTAGTTTTGTGTGTAACGGCGTTTGTAATTTCGTCAAGCGTGTAACCAATAGCAATTTTGGAGCTAACTTTTGCAATGGGATAACCCGTCGCCTTTGACGCAAGCGCAGACGAACGACTGACGCGCGGATTAACTTCAATGACATAATAATTTTGGCTGTTGACATCAAGGGCGTATTGAACGTTACAGCCGCCTTCAATTCCCAACGCACGAATTATTTTTATGCTGGCAGAACGCAAAAGTTGATAATCTGAATCACTCAAAGTTTGACTTGGCGCAACAACTATTGAATCGCCCGTGTGCACGCCCACCGCGTCAACATTTTCCATATTACAAACGGTTATACAATTATCATTGCCATCGCGCATTACTTCATATTCAATTTCTTTCCAGCCCGCAACGCTACGTTCAATCAGCACTTGTCCTATCATTGAATATCTTAAGCCGCGAATTACAATTTCAACCAATTCTTCTTCATTGTCTGCAATACCGCCGCCCGTGCCGCCTAAAGTGTACGCGGGACGCACAATCAGCGGATAACCAATTTCATTTGCAAAAATTATCGCGCTGTGAACGTCTTCAACGATTGTAGATTCTGGTACAGGCTCGCCAATTTCCTGCATTGTTGCCTTAAATTTTTCTCTATCTTCGGCTTTTTCTATTGCGTCAAGTGGCGTCCCCAAAAGTTCAACGTTATTTTTTTCAAGCACGCCCGCCTCTGCAAGTTTTACCGCCAAATTTAAGCCTGCTTGCCCGCCCAAAGTTGCAAGTAAACCGTCGGGGCGTTCCTTTTCAATTATCGCCGTCAAAAATTCAACAGTTAGCGGCTCAATGTAAACTCTGTCCGCAATATTAACATCTGTCATAATCGTTGCGGGATTAGAATTGACTAAAACAACTTCCAAGCCTTCTTCTTTTAAGGCGCGGCAAGCTTGAGAGCCCGCGTAGTCAAATTCTGCCGCCTGTCCAATTACTATGGGACCGGAGCCAATTACCATTACTTTATTTAAATTCTTTTTTTTCGGCATAATTACCGCTCCTGCATTAATTTCAAAAATTCATCAAACAAGTAAAAATTATCACGCGGACCAGGTGACGCCTCAGGGTGATATTGTACGGAATAAATTGGAAAAATTTTGTGGCGCATACCTTCAATCGTACCATCATTCATTGAAATGTAGGTAATTTCCAGCGGCAAATTTTTTAGCGATTTTTCGTCAACCGCGTAACCGTGATTTTGCGAAGTGATATAAATTCTGCCCGTACGAAGATTTTTAACAGGTTGATTAGAGCCGCGATGCCCAAATTTTAATTTATAAGTATCTGCGCCCATTGCCAACGCCAAAAGTTGATGCCCTAAACAAATTCCAAAAATTGGTTTTTTGCCGATTAACTTTTTAATTTCTGCGATAATTTCCGGAACGTCTTTAGGGTCGCCGGGACCGTTAGATAAAAAAATTCCGTCCGGATTCATTTCAAGAATTTTTTCGGCTGAAGTATTTGCAGGAACAACAGAAATTTTACAGCCTAAATCGTTCAAACTGTCAAGAATATTTTTTTTAACGCCAAAATCCATTGCAACCACGAAAGGTGCGTTTTTATTTTCAGTTTCGAGTGTGTATGATTCAGAAATTGTAACCTGCGCGACAACATTTTTTTGAATTGGTTGAGCAAGCATTTCAGAAATAATATTTTGCGGCGCGGCGTCAGAAACAATAACTCCCTTCATTGTACCGGCAGAACGAATTTTTTTAGTTACAGCGCGTGTATCAACGTCATACAGGCAGGGAATTTTATTTTCAGTCAAGTATTCGGCAAAAGTTTTTTCAACAGTAAAATTACTGGGCAATTCGCAAATTTCGCCAATAATTAAGCCGCTTACAAAACTTTTTCGACTTTGATTAAAAATTTTAGCCGTGCCATAATTTCCAATTAAAGGATAAGTCAAAGTTACAATTTGCCGACAATATGAAGGGTCTGTCAAAATTTCTTGATAACCCGTCATTCCGGTATTGAAAACAACTTCGCCGCTTGCCGTTAAATCGCCAAAAATTTTTCCGTGAAAAATACTGCCATCTTCAAGGATTAATTTTCCCGTCAAATTATACACCTCCAAATTTATGAAAAATCGATTTTAAGGCGTCTTTCTTTTCATTTTAATATAAAACCTTGCAAAAGTTTTTGAACGTGCTTTATCGTTGATTTTAGAGGCAATTTCGGGCATTTTTAATTGACTTTATATCCAAAAATTTCAACTTGCCTTGTAAAGTCTGTACATTTTAATTTCTTCAGGATTATCTTGAATATTCCAAACGCCGCAAGGACAAACACCCGCGCAAATTCCGCAACCAATACATTTTTTTTCGTCTGAAATATATTGCCACGTGCCGTCTTCATTTTCAATTCTTGTAATTGCTTTTTCCGGACAAGAATTTAAACACATTTTGCAATCACGGCAAGTACCACAACTGATACAGCGCAAATGCTCATGAAGTGGATCCGGTAAATCGCAATGATGACATTTTTCAAAAAGTTTTTTAGAAAGATTTTCGGTAGGAATTAATTTTTTCTGTTGAATGGGAGTAATTTTTTCACCGTTCAAAAATTGATTAATTATAAGCGCGGTTAACCTTGCGTCGCCAATGGCGTCAGTTAATCTGCCCGGCTTAATTACGTCGCCCGCCGCAAAAACTTTCGGCAAAATTTTTTTATCTGCTGAAGGTACAAGCCAACTGTTACGAAATTTTTTTATACTTGAATCAGTCGGCAGAAAATCTAAAATTGGCTCTTCGCCGATTGAAACAATAACTTGATCCGCCGCAATAAATCTGCCGTCATTTGAATAAATTCCTTCGTCGGTTATCTTTTGAGTCATGAAAGGCCAAATAATTTTTCCGCCGAAATTTTCAAGGCGTTTAATTTCTTTTTCAAAGGCGGCAGGTTTTACAACGTCAACAACTGTAACTTTTTCCGCGCCTTGCTCATATGCTGAAGTTGCAACGTCCATCCCCGAATTGCCGCCGCCAATAACCACAACATTTTTTGCAACATTGGGATTTTCGCCACGATTTATTTTTTTCAAAAACTTAATCCCAAAAGTTAATTTTTCCGCGCCTTCCCAATTAAAATACCGCGCCTTGTGTCCGCCAACTGCAACTAAAACCGCGTCACTTTCATTGCAAATTTCGCTAAATTTCTCAGCGTCAACTTTGCAATTCGTTACAAATTCCACGCCCAAATTTTCAATGCGTTGCAATTCGGCTTTTAAAAGTTCCTGCGAAATTCTGGAATGTGGGATAACCTGCGCGAGTTTTCCGCCAATAAATTCTGCCTCATCATAAACTGTAACCGCGTGCCCAAATTGTGCAAGTTGCCACGCCGCCGATAATCCCGCAACGCCGCCGCCAATTATTCCAACTTTTTTACCGGTTGAAATTTGCGGCTTTTCAATTTCAATATTTGCAGATTCTAAACCCAATTTGCCAATCTTTATAGCCTCGTCAACCAAAGAGCGGCTGCAACCTTCCATACAAGGATTTGGGCAAAGTGTACCGCAAACTGAACCCGGAAACGGCGTATATTTTAAAACAAGTTTCAACGCCTCTGAAATTTTTCCCTGCCGCAAAAGTTCAATTCTTTTTTGAGTTGGTATACCCGTCGGGCAGAAAAATTGACACGGCGCAGAAAATTTTGAGTTATCCCAACTGGGAACGCGCAGACGATAAAGCCCGCGATTCACTGTATTTAAAACCGTAAAATCATCAACCGCAACATCTGAAAAAATCCCGCCTTTAATCCATTCGTTTTTTCTGAAACTTGCAAGGTCGGGCAAAACTTGCGGCTTTTTTTCTTCAAAAGTCAACGGGCGAAGTTTTTTCCATTCTTTCCAATTAGACAATTCGGCGATAAGTTCGGATTTTTCTATTGAGTTAAGAAAATGATTCATCCCGCCCTTCAAAAAGGCAATATCATCTTCATCAAGTTCAAGACACAAAATATCAGCAGGATAATCTGAAATTTTGCCACGAAAATAAACAATTCCGCCGACCATTCCAACACAAGCGCGCTCTCCAAGTACTGAATTAAATTCTTCACTGTCAACGCCGCAAATTACCGCACGACCGCCGCCCATAAATTCAAATGAAAAACTTCCAACATTTTTTAAAACCCAAAGTTCAGGCTCTTCATAAAGCGGATCATGTTTCATAAGTGAGCCCGTGCGAGTTCCTGCGCGCCCGCCAATATAAATTTTGCCGCCCGCCGCACAATGCCCGGCAGTATCGCCGGCGTCACCTTTTACCGTAATAATCCCGCCCGCGTTAAGCCAGCCAACATCTGCTGAAGTCGAGCCCTCAACAATAATTTCAGTATTAGGCAAACACATAGAGCCTACACGTTGCCCCGCGTTCGTTACGTGAAATTTTAAAGTTTTGCCGTAAGGATGCCATAACGGTCCGCCTATATCATGTTGCCCGCTTGCCGCTATTTCAAAATCTGTTTCGCCGGAATTAACCGCCGCCTTAATTGCAAGTAAAAGGTCTTGCGTTGACATTCTTTCATTTTGCTTTATTGTATCAATTTTCAACATTCGTATTCTCTCCCAAATTGTACCCGTCCAAATAATTTTGAAGTTTTTCGGCAAATTTTCCAACGTGCAAGCCGTCAACAAATGAATGATGCACTTGAACTGATAACGGCATTAATAATTTTCCGTCAACAAGCCGAAATTTTCCCCAATCAAATAACGGTGTTGCATTTTCTTTCTTGCCTGAATTTGTGTGTGAAATGTGAGTATATGTCAAAAAAGGCATTGGCGAACATTGAAAAACGTCATTACCTAAAGGCGCAGTAAAATATTCAACTTGATTATCAGCCGTTTTTTTAGCCAACTCGACGTAACTTTTAAGATTGTCTAACAAAGGTACATTGACAACCTTAAAAAGTTCAGTTTCAGCATTCAACCACGTAAAAGCCGTATCAATTTTATCAAAAAGAACAATTTCACCGTTCAAGAATCTGTAACGAAAATTTTCAATTTCATTGCCACATTTGCAAATTGCATAAACCATTGACAGCGTAAACGATAAATTTTGCAACTTAATTTGTTTTTGAAAATTTGTTACGTCAACTTCAAAAGTCACACAAAAACTCGGCTCAATACAATTTCTGAAAATTTCGCAGTGCATGGCGCGTAGCCAATTTTTTTGATTAATAACTTTGTAACTGTTCATTTTTTTGCATTCCTAACAAACATATTGAATACCGAGTTTATCGGCAATAGCTTTATCAGTTGAAACAAGTGCATCACTTCTGCCGACGGGTAAGGAACTGTTTCCAATGGGAGCCATTAACTTTCTAAGTTCGGCGTCAAATGCAAGCACATAGTCAACGATTTTTTGTGCGCCTTTGTCAACGTCAAGCCGCTTTACAAGTCGCGGATTCTGCGTACAAATACCCGTTGGACATTTGCCGGTATTGCAAGCATTGCAACGCCCTTGCTCATTTCCTACACAGCCCAAAAGTTGAATTAAAATTTTGCCGCAAAAAACGCCGTTAGCCCCTAAGCAAATCATTTTGAAGGCGTCAGCCGCCGCGTTGCCTGTCATTCCAATTCCGCCGCCGCCGTAAAGCGGAATTTGCCCTTGCGCGCCTTGTTCAACCGCCGCGTTGTAACAATCACGAATTTTTGAAACTACAGGATGTCCCGTGTGATCCAGTGAAATTTCATTTGCCGCGCCCGTGCCGCCTTGTATACCGTCAATGAAAAAGCCGCCGCAAATTTTGTAAGGGTCGCGCAGCAGATTATTATAAACTGATACTGAAGTTGAAGACGCCGCGCACTTTATGGCAACCGGTACACGAAAACCAAACGCCGCATTTAATGACAAGTGCATTTTCTGTACAGATTCTTCGATTGAGTACAAGCCTTGATGATTAGGCGGCGATGCTAAAGTTGCCTTTGGTACGCCTCTAATTGCCTGTACGTGCGGAGCAACTTTTTCAGACTGAAGTAAACCGCCGTCGCCGGGTTTTGCGCCTTGTCCAATTTTTATTAAAACTGCCGCAGGATCCACTTTCATTTTCGGCATTGCTTGGATAATTCTGTTCCAGCCGAAATGACCGGACGCAATTTGTATTATAAAATATTTCAGATATTCAGATTCAAGAAGTTTAACGGGCATACCGCCTTCACCGCTTGACATTCGCACAGGTAAGCCGCAACGTTCGTTTAAGTAAGCCGTTGCCATTGCCACTGCCTCCCAAGCCCGCGTTGAAAGTGCGCCTATCGACATATCAGAAAAAATTAATGGATAAATCCAACGTACCGGCGGAGTTTTTTTAGTTGCTACAAGTTTTCCATTTTCAATTTGCAAGGGTAATTCTTTTGGCGAAAGAATACGCCCGAGCGGCGAGCGAATATCAAAAGTATGACGCACTGAATCAAGTGAAGGGTCTGTCATTTGTGAAATTCTGCCGACAATAATTTTATCAAGCGTGCGTTGAGAATTTAAATTTGTACGCCCGCCGCGCTTAATTGGTCCATTGTCTCTAGAAAGTAAATTTCTGCGATTATCAGAATTTCTTACAGCACGAATTGCATTGTTGGGGCAAACTCTTTCGCACATTCCGCAACCTCTGCAGGCGTTTTCGATACTTGCAACTTGTTTGATAACTGGAATTGAGCATTGCTGATGAACCGGCTCCGGCAAATTTTCTGTGGAAATAGTCATAGATTTTCTTTGAATTTCAACTTTTATTGCCTTGAAAGTGCAAGACGCCACGCAACTTCCGCACATTGTACAGCGTTCAGGATTATAATCAATTTTCCACGCTAAATCATTTACTGCAATATCTTGAGTCTTTATTGTTTCCATCTTATCACCTTCAAATCATTGTCAATTACAACAACTTCACGTTCATTTGGGTAAATATCTTTTTCCATATTTCTGTCAGGCAAAATTTCATTAATCCCGCAAACTTCAGAAGAAATTGCAATGGTTGTATCGTCGCCGCCCACAACTACGGGACGTAATTTTTTTGAATCGCAACAAGTTATCATTCGCCCGTCAGGCAAGCCGGCAATAATTGTATTTGGTCCATTAATTTCAAGGTGTGCAAGCGATTGACGAATTGCCAACAAAATATCCTTGTCCTCACGTTTAGCAATTTCCGCAAATGGTAACGGCGTTATAACGTGTTTGTAATATGGAATTTCCCATTTCAACTCATGTAAAACATAATGCAAAGTGTACAAAAAATTTTGTGAATCAGATTCAAAGCCAATATAACCTCTATGAAGATTTTTCTGAAACTCTTTATTTTTGGTGTAGAAAGTATTTTCGCCGTTCGCACAAAGTGTATAACCTTGCAAGAAAAAAGGGTGCGCCGCGTATCGTACGATTTTATAATTTGTATTTTGGCGGCATTGGACAATAATATTTTTTGAAAGTAAAACGCCGCTGTCGTCCCAAAGTCTGAAATAAGTTGCAATATCGCGCGGGTCTCCAATTTCTTTTAGCGTCAAAACGTCGGGCCAAAAAGAATAAATGTAACCTTGCTTAGACTCGGTTAAAATTTTTCTCAACTCAATCCGCGTATCCAACAATAAATTTTCGCGTTGTTCCTTGTCCTCAATATGTTCAGGATAATCATAATTTCTGAAAATATAATACGGCATTGCTTGAATATCTAAATTTGGCTGCTTATTTGGAACAGGCAACCATTCAGCCATTTTTATAAAATTCTGCGCCGCCATATAATCTTCAACAAGCCGCGCGCCTTGTTTTGTGCAAGCCATTGAAAGTAACGGTTTATCTTTGTAAAGTGAAAAAACGCCGGATAAATCTTGCATTACCATTGCAAAGCCGGAATTATCATGCCCTTCTTGTTGCGGCAACATTAATCTTAACGCCGTTGAAGGATGAATTGGCTTTTTACTTTTTACCGCTCCGATTCTGCACATTTTTAGCCCTCCCAAAATAAAAGAGGGCAGGAAGTAATTTTCTTACTCACTGCCCTCCATTTTTAAATTTTAGATAATATTTTTGCTGTATTCGTCATAAAGTTGTTTGAGTTCCTCAATTTTGTCGTACATTTCAACCTGTAATTTTGAGGCGGTTGCAAAATCGCCGGAAATCAAAGAATTACTAAGGCGCGTGAATAAAGATTTTTTGTCGATTGAATCTTTTGCAAGATATTCCCGCACAGCTTTAATTTTATTCCAGTTGTAAGAATCTTGATCTGTGCGAAAATCAGTTTCGATTCTGTGAGCCTTGCGAACAATTTCGCGCATTTCCGGCAAAATTCTTGCAAGCAGTTCAGTTTTCCAGCGCAATAACGCCCCTTCCTTGAAAGATTTTATAATTTGATTGTGAAGGGAGCCGCCCGCCGTAATAACTTTCACTTTTGCCGGATAATTTTCAAACGCCGCCATATTTTCCCAAACAGTCGCCGGCGGTATTCCAAACATTGAATCGCGTTCATCAGCTGTATAATCTTCAAAAACATCTTCTTCACTGCGATAAGCACGATTTTTTTCAAGATAAACTGCATCCTGTCCGGCTTTCTTGCTTAATTCTGTCAACAAGTCAATCGAAGATTGATTAATTGCAAATTTAACGCCGTCAAGAATTGCCGAATAAACCGCCGCAAGTACCAAATAAGTATTTGTGTAAGGGTTGCAAGCGCGCAGTTCAAAACGTGTTGCCATTGGATTTTTTAAATCACGAATTAAGCCCGCTAAAATTGTTCTGTTACGGCTGGGAATTTTTGGAGTGTGTCCTAAACTTGTAACAATACAGACGGGAGCCTCAAAGCCGGGCTTTAATCTGTTCAAAGAATCATTCGTTGCACTTACAAAGGGATTTATAACTTCATAATTTTTCAAAAGTCCCATAATTGCGCCGTAACCAATAGCACTCATAAAATCTTCAGCAGGATTTTTGGCGGCAAAAAGATTATGAATCTTGCCGTCTGAAGTTATCGCTGCAAGTCCAATATGTGTATGTTCGCCATTACCTGCAAGCCCTATCATTGGTTTTGCTTTAAAACTAACTTCCAATCCTTCAGCGCGGAAAGTTTCTTTAACAATGGTACGAACTAAAATTTCATTGTCCGCCGCCTGTATTGCGTCAGCAAATTTCCAGTCAATTTCCAACTGTTCGCAAACGTGCGTTAAGTGCCCGCTCTCGTCAATTTGCGCCTTTAAGCCGCCAACTTCCTTATGTCCCATTTCAACCTGTAAATCATATTTATCAAGTTCAATGACGCACTTTTCTAACGCACAACGAACCGCACCGTGAGTTCTTTCCCAATACTGCTCCTGCATAACCTGCGACGCGCTCATTTCTTTTATCGCCGCCTCTTCAAGCGGTGTTTTTACCCAAAATTCAAGCTCTGTTGCTGAAGTAAAACAAATATCTGTAATATCCTTGCCGCTTATGTCAAGCCCTTCAATAGTTGCATGTTCATGAAAAATTTCAAGCATTTCCCTTTTGACAAAAGATAAAGTGTCAGTCAAAACTGCGCGAGAATCAACGCGCTTGCCTTCATGAATCAAAAAACTGGGAATCCTCAAAGTTCCAACAGGTTTATTTGTTTCGTCGTCAAAGTATTCAAAATTATAATCGATGAACCAATTAACCGAAGGATCAACCGGCATATCAACTTTAGCATTGTTAAGCGTGGCAATTCCCGGCAAAACTACGCTGGAGCCGTCAGTCTGCACAGCTGTACCCGCGTAAAATTCGTCAATATCCTTGATAAAAACACGCACGGGAATTTTTTCATCAGTATCATTGCCCGCTAAATCAATTCCCATCAGCGATACAAACTTAATTTCAGGGTGATCCTTAAGCATCTGAATAATTTCTTCTTTTGGAGTGTTAGCCTTGATTGTGTATAACAAGTTTTTCATTGCGAAGTCTCCTCAAATATTCGTAATTAAACTAACGCCGCGTTAAGAAATATTTAAATCGTAATTTTTATAAGATATAAAATTTTTCATCAGCTGATATAATAATTTTATCATAATTAATTTGGTATGTAAATTCCTTAATCTATTGTATTTTTGTATACATTAAAATTTTAATCATCACTTATAAAAAAAACTCTCAACATAAAATTGAGAGTTCAAAATATATTTAAAATCCAGTATTTTAAGCCGGTTTGCCGGAATTATTATTTTCGTGGAAAAATTTAAATGTTTATCAAAAAAGGCAGGAAATTTTTTCATTTCCCGCCTTTGAATTTCAAAATAAAATTTTATTTCACTCCGAGAACAACAGGGGTTGAGCGGTATCCAATTCCCATTCTGTCAATTCCCATATCAATTAACTGCAGGAAATGTTCACGGGTACGAATACAGCCGCTGCCTTTAACTTTGATTCTATCGCCGCAAGTATCAAGCATAATTTTGATAATTTCTGGAGTTGCGCCGCGCACTTCTCCGCCGGTATAAAAGCCGGTTGAAGTTTTTACAAAATCAGCCTTTGCCTTAATCGCACATTCGCAAGCTTTTTTTATTTCTTCAATCGTTAAAGCGTCCGTTTCAAAAATCACTTTAACTTTAGTGGAGTATTTGTGGCAAACTTCAACGACCGCCGCAATATCAGCTGTAACTTCGTCCCATTTGCCGGAGCGAATCCAACCGTAATTTGCAACAATATCTAAATCTTGAATCTTGTAATTTTTGCAATATTCTTCAGCTTGCAAAACTTTTGAATTAGTTGTTGAAAGTCCAAAGGGAAAATCACAAACTACACAAATTCCGGTGCCTGTGCCTTTCGTCAATTCGGCAGCGATTGGCAAAGACGCGGGGTTAATGCAAACTGTGGCGCAACCAAAATTAACGCCTTCTTGAATGTACTTGCGAATGTCCGCCTCTGTAAATTCCGGTTTCAAAACTGATTGATCAATGTAAGCGGCGAGTTCCTTAACACTCATTTCGGCGGCTTTTTTGCAGGTCTTATCATTTTCTTTGGCTCCCTTAAAATTTTTTTCTTGAATTGTGCATATAATAAAATATTGATAGAATTGTTTCAATTAGAAAAATATTAAATCTACAAAATTTATTCTTGTTACCTGCAAAATTATAACATAATATCGTTGATAATCCTAAAATTGTTTGATTATCATTTTCCATCGTTTGATTATCATTTTCCGTCCCCTTGCGGGGAATTTAATAATTTATTCGGTGTACATCGAGGGGGAATTTAATACTTGAAAATATACAGGGTTTCCGTCCCCTAACGGGATTTAAAAAAAATTTCTGAAGAAACTGCGCCCATTCCCAACGCCGTTTTAATTCCAATTCCGGCGAAAGGCGCAAATTTCGCAAGCAATCCAAAGATTTTATTTACCATTTCATTACCGACAAAAGAAATTGACAACCGCCCGGAAAATCCCACAATGTTTCTACCTTCCAATGAAAATTTTTGCGAATGCAGATTGTACCTTGAAATTTTGCAAAAAGCTGAAAGTTTTTCCGCCAAATTATTTTCCTCAATTTTCATTTTGGTTGAAAAAATATTCCAGCGTTGCAACAAACTTTGAATGATTAAAAAACTTTCCGGAAAAATTAAGTAGCCGCCGTCACGTTTGAAACTTGTCGGCGTCAAAAGTTTAAAATCTGCGCGAAGTGGAATTTCTGAAGTAGGAAAAATTTCATCTGCCAATTTTTCATAGTTCGTATCAAGCAAAAATTTTCTGTCGCGCAGGTTTATTTTGTAGCCTTTCTGCTTGATAAAAATATTTTTTCTTTCAAGGAGTGGCAAAATTATTTTTTCGTAAGTTTCAAAATTCAAAGTACCAATTCTCCAAACAGATTGATTTTTTTCCCTGTCAAAAAAAATGCATTGACTGAATGGGCGTAAATTTTCTTCGTGAAGTTGCCGCGCAAAATTCGGCGGGAGCATTTCCATTAACGCGCCGTGCATTACCGAGCCCATCGAGCTGTTAATTTTTTCATTCGGCGGCAATTCCAATTCAATTTCTAAAAGTTTTAACATTATTTCTTCACCACAAATTTACACAACCCGAAAATTTGTTTTTTATCTTTTGAAATTTTGGTAAGCTTTAAAGTACGCGGCGAAATTTTTTCGTCGTTTGATTCGTGGTTATGCCGAAAAGCTTTGTCAAAATAGTTAGCGATAAATTCTTTGGCGTCATCAATCGAAGGCGCAAGCGAATACAGCAAAGTTGTTGCAATAAAACCCGTGCCGCCGCCTATAAAAGCATCTGCCTTTTCAACTTCTTTAAATTCGGCTGCATATCGAGTGCCAAAAAATTTTTTCAGCAAATCTGCGCCGTCCTGCATAAATTCTTTTGACATTTGTAAAATTTCTTCGACAGATTTAACGCCGATTTTTTCCATAATATCTAAATCTAAAGTAACAGTAAATTTAAATTGTGAACCGGCGGGAATACATTCACGGAAAAGCGGCAAAGTTTTTTCAGTTTGCCCGTTAAGATTTGCCTTTGTTGAGGCGTCAACTTTTTGGAGTATCACGGTATCTATTCTTGTTACATTCCCCCTTGGAGGAGAAAAAAAGGCGTCGCTGACAATCAAGCCGCGCATAACGCTTTTTATTTGGGCGTCTTTAGTGTCATAATCAAGTTTGGAAAAAATTTCATTTTCCAGTTGCTGAATAATTTCGTTGCATGCTTTTTGTTGATCTTTCAAGAGTAAATCTTTTGTTTTGACAATTTCAGCCCAATACTTTTGCTTTTCTTCGTCCGAAAAATTTTTTATGAATGAATATAAAATCGCCGTGCGAAACATTCCTTTTATCGAACTGCCGGGAATGTAAGGTTGTCCGTCGGCTTTTGAAATATGACAAGCAATATCATTCAAAGTTTGCCGCTTGCCTGAAACGATTGTATTTGTTTTGGCGTGCGCCTGCCTGATACTAAGTGCGCGTAATTCGTACGCTTTTATTTCTGTTGGAACTATATTTTTTTCGTGCAAACTTAGTAGCCAATTCCAAACATTGTTGCCGGTAAATTCTTCATTTTGGGCGGAATTTTCAGCTGTCAATTCAACGTACTTTGCAAATTCATCAATCAAATTTTTGCTGAAAAGAAAATTTATCCATTTTGACTCGTCCAAAAAATAAACCGTCTGATTTTGGCTGTCGTAAAGATATTCAACCGCCTTCAAAGTTTCGCCGCTGCCAATATGAATGGGCGAAATACATTGTAATACAAGCGTTTTACATTCTCTTTTTAGTGTGCGCTCCGGCGTTAATCTTTCGTAAACTTTATTTTGTGGCGAATCTTGCGGAACATTTTCTGTATTTGGATTGAGCGGTAAATTTTGCGCGGCTTGTTTGGCTTGCTTTTTTTTCTGCGCCTTAGATAATTTTTGTTTTTCTTTACTCATAATCTAACCCCACAAAAATTCCTTTGCCGAATCTGAAAATTTCGGTGCCGTTAATTTTATCAAGAATGACGTTGCGCCCTTCGATTCTTTTTGGCAGACAAGACCCCGCACCTATCATATACACGCTATTTTTTTTCTTGTCATAATTGACGCCGGAATTTGTTACAAAGCCGCCGCGCTTTTTCAGTTGATAATAAGAATTTTTCAGAATTGGAATATCTTCAGCCGTCGGCAAAATACTTGAAATGCACATTTGCCAATTTAAATTTTCGGCTGTCAACATTTTTTGCACGGCTTTTAAATCTTCATTTGCGCAGGTTTTATTCAAATTTATTTTTTCTGCCAAATGAAATTTTCCAAGCCCGCTGCTGCGCTTGCCGCCAATTCCCGACAATCCCAGCGAATTTAAAATTTCGGCGAATGTTTCAGAAAAATTTTTATCATCAAAAATCGCAATTAGATAAAGCCCGCTGTCTTTGTTGAATGAAAATTCGCTGACGTAATACGGCAGGGGCTCTTCATTCCTGCAGGAAACTTTTTGAGTTGAACCAACTAAGCCGAACTCTGCACTTTCAACGAAAAATTCGCCCGTATTCAGTGCGTTAAGATATTTTTTAAAATTGGAGGCGCGCAGATATTCCATTTTTTTTAATTTCTTGCGTTGCGTAAATTGCTTACGAACTTCATCAAGCGGCGCGTGTTCAATTTTCTTTTCGTTTAATACCGGCTTAGGCAAATAAAAATTTTCTCCGGTGTACGGCAGTAAATCCGACAAAAGAATTTTGCCCTGCGCGACGGCGTCAATAAAATCAGAAAAAAATTTACTGCCCGACAATTCACAGCAAAACGCGCTGTACAAAGTATCTGACGAATAAGAAAAATTTACCGCCTCAAGTTTACCGCCGAGTTCAGCCGCGCCGAAATGTACCGGCGTATCAAATTTTAATTTGTAAACCATAATCATTGCGGCACGCTTACGCCTTTAAACAAATTTTCTAAGTCCGGCAATTTTTTTTCAATTTCAGCAAAATTTTCTTTGTTAATTGAAAAAGGTTCAAACTTAAAATTTGTAAAAGAAATTCGTCCGTAACCGCGCGAGCCGGAGCCGCCCAAATAATCCATTGTCAAAAGTTTCAAGCCGTCCGCCAAAATTTCCATATCAGCGGCAACTTCAGCAAAATTTTCAATATTGTAAACAAGCTGAAAATCAAATTCGACGCCCGCAGGAACTCTTTCAATTTGGCGCGGATTTGCAACAGCCGTGAGCCTGTCGATTGTATTTTCAAATTTAACTTCGCCAATGTAAGTATCTAAATCCATTGCGCTAAATTTTCTGAAAGAATCGTCAGTCATTTTTAAATCAAAAAATTGCAAACGTGCGGCGCGGGATTCTGAAGTTTTGCTTGCGCCCAAGCCGAAAAGTCTTTGAATTTCTTCAGAATCTTTTTTAATGGCGTTAAGAATGCCTTTAGCGTAACTTTTGGCTAAAAGCGTGCGGAGTTTGCCTTTCAAGGAACTGCCCGGGATAATCGGCAATTTTGTAAGCGGGTCTCTTATGAAAGGAGAATCGACCGCCCCAATAGGCGCAAAATCGCTAGCCGCGCCAATGTGCAAGCCTGTTACAAGTTTAAGTTTTGCCGTGATTTTTATTTTGCCTTGAAGTGAATATTGCTCCGCCATAATTAATCTTTGCCCCCGTAAAATTTGTGATACGCCACCAACGCCTCAATGTACCTTGCAAAATTTTCATATTCGGTAAGACTGTCTCCAATTTTATCAATACATTCAAAAAGTTTAGATTCTTTGACAAAATTTTTTACGGTTTTATTTTTGTCGCGTCCGGCTTGATACGCAATTTTCACTTTCAGATATTTTATTTCCATTACAAAATTTTCAGGCAGTTTTTCAAATTTTTCATTTTGCGCCTTGTACACTTCAATTTTACTTGTCAGAGAATTAACCGCAGTAAGAAATTTTCTAATCTGCCCCGTCGTTAAATCAATTTTATCGTAGTCGCCGTTTTCACCGTGTACAGTGTGTACTAATTTTGTAATAACTTCTTCAGCTGTTGCGCCGACATCTTCCATTTAATTTTCCCCCTTTTCGCACATATCGTAAATCACAAGTTCAATCGCCGTTCGCAATTCCTGCCTGTCTTGTAAATCTTTGTACCAAAAATAAAATTTGTCTCGAATTTTTTCATAAGTTTTAAAGTCGGTTTTATTTTCGCAGGGATTTAACCGCGCCAATAAATTTTTTAATTTGTCTACTTTTCGCGCATACCGTAAATTACAAGTTCAATCGCCGTTCGCAATTCTTGCCTGTCTTGTAAATCTTTGTACCAAAAATAAAATTTGTCTCGAATTTTTTCGTAAGTTTTAAAGCCGGTTTTATCTTCGCCGGGATTCAGCCGCGCCAATAAATATGCAAAACGCGCCAAATTTACAGATTGTCGTTTTGAATTTGTATCTGCCAAAAAATTTAAAATTCTGTACAAGCCGCTTTTTCCCAGCGTCAAACGATTTTCAATTTGTACAGTTGTATCAAAATTAAAATTATCCAGCAGAAAATTAAGTTTTTCCCCGCAAACTTTTTCAGCAAAAATTTTCCACGAATAACATTGCGCTTTTTCCGGCTCTTGAGAATCGCTTTTTATCGCAGCAGGCGCGCCGAAAAGTGCAACACTGTTTTTGCCGGGGTTATCTTTGGCGGCGTCTTCCAAAATTCCGGTTTTACGTGCCAATTCAGCAACAGGAAATTTCGGCTGAAAAAATCCAATTCCCGCAGAAAATGTCAGCTTGCCGTTCGTGAACTGCTCAAAAATTCGCCGAATGTCAACCGCCAATTCTATTAAATCGTCCCACGCGCCGACCAAAAATACGTCATCGCCGCCGCTGTACACAACGTGAATATCGCGCAGTTCTTTTTTATTGACTTGGAACAGTTGAAATTTTTCAGTAATTTTGCCTTCACAAATGAAAATCATAATATGTTTGAAAAAGTGCGCCAACTGCCTTGAAAGTGTAGCCGTGCGTGTCAATGTTGAATATTTTGCAGGAAATCCCGCCATAAAAGCCGCGCCCAAATTGTCAACATCTGCACGCATTACGCCGAGTCTTTTTATTCCTGCAGTATCTTCACTGCCGCCGCTTAAATTTGCAAGGTCTTCAAAACTCAAAACGTCGTTTTCATTGCGCCTCACATAATCTGCGATCCAAATTCCAATCGTGCCAAATTTTATATCGCTGCGCTTTTTTATGTAAGTGCGTACAATCTGCGCGACGGGTTTTTTTGCGCCCAGCGGATACAAATAACAATCATTCGGCAGCGGCAAGGCGTCAAGATAATCTGTTTCAAAAATTTTTTTAATGACAATAAATCCTTCGCCGTCCAGCATTTTTTTACCCATTAGGTAAAGGTTGCGGCAAGATTCACAAGCTAAAGTATCATCTTCATCATTGTAAATTAAAAGTTCCCGCGCCGAATTATGACAAATTCCACATTCCCGCGAGCCGTCCAAAGTTTTATTTATTGAACTTTCCGGCTTAAACATTTCGCGCAGTTGATCTTCATTGTAACGTTGGATTTTATTTTTTGAAAGCAATTCATTGACTCTTCTGAAAGGCGCGCCCGTTCCTGTTTCAGTTTTACCGATAAATTCAAGCGCGGTACTAGGCGTCCACGCAACCGCCAAATATAAGCGGCTGCCGAAATGTTTCAAAAACCAATTATTTACCGTGTCTGAAAAATTTTTTAAGATTTTCTGAACTTCGGCAGTATTCGGCAGTAACAAATAAAAATGCCCGCCGCCGGTGTACAATAAACAATTTATGGAAACGCCCGCCGCCGTCAAAATTTCGTCCGCTATATGCTCCAACAAAATTTCCAAATAAAATGAACGCCCGCGCAAACTTTTTAACGCGCCCTTGCTGGGGATTGTGTAAATAAATTGTTGAATTCCGGAAATATCCCCCGACACCAACAAAAAAATTTCTTTGGCGCGCAGGTTTTCAAAATTTGTAACGTTGCTGTTTTCTTTCAAATATTTGTGAAGGCAAGCTGCATAAGCCGCCGTCAATTTTGCGTGGTCGTACAGCGAAATATCAGAAAGTTCATTTTCAGCAGTTCCCGCCGGTACGTAGCTCCAAACAGTTTCCAAAATTTGCGCAATGTCATTGGGCGAAAATTTATTTTTTTGAATGTTGCTAAGATAATTTTCAAACTCCGCCAAAAGTTCAGCATATTTTTTGGAAAGATTTTCGTTGTTGTCGTCAACAGGTAAATTCATTTCGTCATTTTTCAGCGGGCGTAAATCGAAGACAGAATTTTTACCTGCGTTGCCAAAAATATTGAAAACATTTTCAAGTTTCTTGCTAACTTTCCTGTCAACGGTGCGGCTGTCAGTACCGCTTGCAAGCGCGGAAGATTCAACCAACAGTGAATCATTGGCGACAATGTAAGACAAAATTTTTTTGCCCGCGTCATCTGAAAAATATTTTGATAAAAAATCTGCGCCTACTTTTGCAAAATCGTTTTCAAGTTTGCCTTGCGTGCGCAAAATAAATTTTCCAACGTCATACAAAAGAGCCGCCGTTTCAACTTGCCGAGTTTCAAGCTCAAGCATTTTTCAACCTCCTTTCAAGCCGTCCCCTTGCGAGGTTATTTTTCTGTAGTAGTCATAAGTATTTCTATAAACCGGTATTGAAAATAATTGAATTTCCGCCCCCTTGCGGGGATTTTTTTTATTATTGGCATTGGAGCTGCAGGCAATAGTGCAGTGTTGCCGCCCCCTTGCGGGGAATTTTTTGCAGTGCCACGTGGGAATAGCGGTTTTGGTTGATAAAACAAGATTTCCGCCCCCTTACGGGGATTTTTTTGTTACGTCTGGCTGACAAAGTAGTAAACGAAATGGATAAAAATTTTTCGTCCCCTTGCGGGGCAAATTTTTCCACAATGTAAATAGCTTGTGAAGATGTCAAAGAAGAACCACTTCCGACCCCTTGCGGGGAAAATAATTTTAAACAATCGAAACCATAAAGGTGGATTAAATCGGATAGCTCATAATTTTACGTTGCCGACCCCTTGCGGGAAACTTTGTTTAATTATACCCCCCTTATATATTTTATGTCAAATTTTAAATTAAAAAATAAATTTAAGCCTTTGTTGGATAATTTAAATATGAAAGCCATAAAAAATAAAAAAGCCCGCGTCAATTACGGCGCAGGGATTTTTTTTTGATTGGCGGCTTATTGACTAAGCCAACATTAGTAAAAAATTTTCAGCTACAGAAATAAAAGGCTCCGAAAGTGAAACGATAGTTGAGGCAATGCTAAAACCCGCGTCAACATCTTCCTTTGCAATGAAGGGCACGCTTGCAACAACTTTACCATTATATTTCAATTTCGCTTTTCCAACAATATCACCGGCTTTAACGTCAGCATCAATAACTTTCGGTAAATCGTATTCAACGGTTAAATTTTGTTTGTATTCGTCTTTTAAAAGCGGATAATTTAAATCTTCCTCTAAGCCGACAGAAATTGAACCTTTAGTACCGTTACGCACAAAAACTTTTTTTTCAACTTGTTCTTTGTCAATGCCGTAAAGCGAAGTTACGCGCTCAAATCCATAATCAAGCAAAGTTGAGGCGTCACTAAAACGAGTATCAGTATCCGGCGCGTGCATAATTATTGCGATTAATTCAATATCGCCGCGTTTTGCTGACGCCGCCAAACAACCGCCCGCCGCGCGTGTCCAGCCGGTTTTTAAGCCCGTCATTCCTTTGTAAGTTGCCAAAAGTTTATTTGTATTTTCAACTCTTTTTGTAACGTTTGAAGGCGCAATCCAATGGATAGTTTCACGTTGCGTTGAAACAATATCCCTAAAATCCCAATTTTCTAAGCAGTACATAGAAATTTTCGCCATATCCCGCGCCGTCGAATAGTGATTTTCATCCGGCAAGCCGTTAGGATTTTTGAAATTTGTATGAGTACAGCCTATTTCCTGCGCCTTTTCATTCATCAGCTTAGAAAAATTTTCAACGTCACCTGCAACCGCCTCCGCAATAGCAACCGCACCGCCGTTATCTGAAACTAACATCATTCCGCGCAAAAGTTCACTTGCCGATATTAAATCATTTTCCTGCAATTCTAAATCTGAATCTTCAGTATAAGCGGCTTTTTGAGAAATTTTTATTTTCTCGTCCGGAAAAAGATTTTCTAACCCCAAAATGCACGTCATCATTTTTGTCATACTTGCCGGCGGGCGTACTACATCTGCATTTTTTTCATAAATTACGCGCCCTGTTGTTGCCTCAATCAAAATTGCAGAATCTGCCGTCAAATTTAAATTTTTTTCTGCCGCGTGCAACGGCGAACTAAAAATAAATAATAAAAATATAATTGCTGTAAAAATCCTGCACATTTCCGATCACTCCTTTATATGAATTTTAACTGAAAATTCTTTGAACGTCAACCTTGCAAGCCGCGTTGAATTGAATTATAATAAAAAAAATTTTTCAAAGGAATGATTTTTTTGGACGATAAACAACAAGCTGAAGATAAAAATTCCAAAGCCGAAAAGATTAATAAAAGAGCCATAAAATTAAAACACGGACAAAAAATCAGAAATTATATATTGCAATGGTTACAGCTTTTTATTGGGGCGGTAATAGCGTCAATAGGGCTTGAACTTTTTTTGATACCGAATCAAGTTATTGACGGCGGCGTGGTAGGCTTGTCAATTATGGGACATTTTATGGTTGCAAATGTACCTTTCGGCGTTTTTCTGGTAGTGCTGAACATTCCATTTTTGTACATTGGCTACAAACATATTGGAAAAAATTTTGCAATTTCAACGGTTATAGCGGTAATAATGTTAAGTTTTTGCTCGGAAGTGGCGGCGGAGTTTCCAAAAGTTACTAACGACCCTTTTTTGGCGGCGATTTTTGGTGGAATAATTGACGGTATAGGCGTTGGAATAATAATGCGCGCCGGCGGTTCTTTGGACGGTACAGAAATTGTTGCAATTATTGCGGATAAACATTCGCCCTTTTCAGTTGGTGAAGTTGTAATGTTTATCAATCTTTTTATTTTGAGCGGCGCGGGTTTACTTTTCGGCTGGGATAAAGCAATGTATTCACTGGTTGCATATTTTGTAATTGCAAAAATGATTGACGTTGTAACAAAAGGCTTGGACGAAACTTACGCGGTTATGATAGTTACAAAAGATCCAATAGAAGTTACAGACGAATTAAATACACAACTTGGACGCGGCGTAACGATTTTGCACGGGCAAGGCGGCTATACTAAATTACCGAAAGAAATTTTATATTGCGTCGTAAACCGGCTGGAGGTTACGAAGGTTAAAGAAATTGTTTTGTCGATGGACGAAAACGCCTTTGTTACTATTAATTCAGTTCATGATATTGTTGGCGGGCGTTTCAAAACTAAGTCACATTAAAAAAGGACGGGGATTTTTCCTCGCCCTTTTATTTTTAGCAATGCTTTAATAAATTGAAAAAATTTAAAGCCATTATTCATTTTTAATTTTTACACAAATTAACAGTATTTTCATCTAAATTGCCGGAAAAATATTTTTCAATTACTTTTGTAAAAATTTCGCAATTCGGCTCTGCCAAATGAAATAAAGTCATTGAAGAGAGCAATTTTGCCTTGTCAATCGAACTGCCCATAATATATTCAATGTCATTATTTTTAAGTTCCAACAATGCCCCGCTAATTTCCAAAAGACGTTCGCGCAGAGTTTCATTTGCCAAATATTCTTTCGCCTCGTCCAAATTTTCTATTCCGTAATAAGTAGCATTTCTGCTGCGTCCCAACGCTTTTAACTGCGGAAAAATATACCATATCCAATGCGTATATTTGTGTCCATTTTTTATTTCGGCAAGTGCGCTTTCATATGAATTTTCTTGCGCGTTAAGAAATCTTGATAAATCGTACACAATAAATCTCTCCTTATCTAAAAAAATTTCCACTTATTATATCGACTATTTTTTACCTGATTATTATTTTAACGAAATAGTAAATGTTAAAAAATATAACGAACTCCTAACATTTATCCAAAAAATATTATATATCATCAGCAGTATCAATAGATTTTTAATAGTTTTGTGGTCTACCTATAGTCCATACAGAAAATCACCCCGCAGGGCTTTTTATTTTTAGGTTATATTTCAATTTCCAGATTCAAGGCGGTGTATCAAGTCATTAACGGTTTATCTTTCCGTTGCCCATAACAGCCGCAAAATCAGCGGGCGTCATTCCATTTCCTAAATCCATTTCACATTCTCCTTATCAACCAAAAATGACTTCAAATTTATCACGAACAATTTCAAATTCGCCGTTAAATTCATTGACAACAACGGCAACAATGCGTTCTTCTTGCCTGATTGTTTGAAGTGTTTCCTTAACAATGAAACAGTGATTAGTGCCGCGTACAAGCTGTTTGCCGCAATAAGCAATTAATTCATATTTTGCGCCGGTTGAACCTTCAACAGTTCCCCACGCACTAGCCGCGCGTTGTGTAAGATTTTTCATATTTTCAATTTTTTCAAATTCATAACCGCCAAGTTTAGCCATTTTAAAAACTTCCTTTCTTTTTAAAGGTATTTTGCCAAAACCTTTATCTGTTAAAGATATTATCAAAGACGCTGTCCGGTTAATTTGTTTGCAATATCTCTGTATTGATTAAACTGTGCTTGCGTCATTTGTCCACTATTCAATAAATTGTGTACCATTTGTTGAGGATTGACATTACCGAAATTGCGCTGAAAATTCTGAGCGAAAGAATTAAATTGTTGCAGGAACATTTGAGGGTTGAACGGCATTTGTTGAAACGGCGGGAACATTATTAATCGCTCCTTTGATATATTCGCTTAACTGTTTGAACTGATTATCAATAGATTGTTTTAAATCGTTAAATTCATTCCGAGAAATAAAATTAGCAGTATCGCCGCCTTGTTGCTGAATTTCTTCAGTGAAATTGAACGCGGCAAAACGAGAAGGCATACCGTTTAAATCAGTAGACTTAAGCCAAAATTTTTTAGCGTCGAAGTCAATCTGCGACCTTTCTCTTTTTGACGGACAAAAAATAAATGCTAAAATTTGGCGCAAGTACAGATTCTCTTTGCACTTTAATTCTGTTGATAAAAATTCCAACAACAATTTAGATTTATTCTGTAAGTACTTTATGATAATGCTGTTGCTGAAAATTTCTTCAGTTGTTTGAAATGCTTATTTGCCTATATTGAAGGTTATTACAACTGCATTCAGATTTTTTCTGTTCGTTTTTTTGAGAAGGTCTAACTATTTGGAATGCACAATACTACAGACAAGATTTTTTCAAAGGCTATATGTGGCAATTCACAGACAATTTGATTATCGGCGGTAAATCTTTTGACGGAAATATTTTGTATGATTGAATCAAGAAAATCTGCGCGACGGTTTTTAAAATCAGCTACACGCGCCGAAATTGATAATTTTGTTCACGACGCTAATTTAACTCCTATGCAAGCTAAAATTTTACGTCTTCATTTTTCGCAAGAATTTTCTATTTGCAAAATTGCGTTGAAATTAAATTGTTGTGAATCTTGCGTCAGAAAAAGACTTGCTGAAATTTATGATAAAGTAGCTAAATTGTAGCGTTTTTATTTTTCGTTTTATGCTTATATTTAGCTATAAGTTACGTTTATTTTAATCCTAATCCTGCAGGAAAGAAAGTCGGCGATTGTGTCATTACCTGAGTCCTTCTCTAAAAAATGAACAGAAAAAAGGAACGCATAAACAACTGAAGAAATTTTCAGCAACAGCATTGTCATAGGGGTTACCACTGCGTGACATACTCTGAATAATTTTATTTTCAGAAAGCAACTCCTTGAAAATTTGAGAATTATATTGACAGTCTATGGAAAATCAAATTAGCTTTATGTTTTTGACGCTTAAGATCCAAAAACAGGGCGTCGCAAACAAGTTTAGAATCAGGAGGCGCAGAAAAAGCGTAACCAACAATTTTTTAGTACACAAGTCTTTAACAATGGCGAGCCCAGATTTTATTTGGAGCAATAAATCTTAGTTCTAATAGAATGAATGTTAAATTTAGTCATTATAAGCCCATTGCTGGATATGTGATATTAGCTTTTCCCTGT
>FLNY01004849.1_pt1 | contig 28406 bp, 6 predicted proteins | sample 1140381 | NCBI WGS metagenome assembly FLNY01 (sample SAMEA3878172, study PRJEB12797) | bioreactor metagenome | biome: Moose rumen | place: Sweden | collected 2011-10 | reverse complement strand
TTCAAAAGAATGACTACAGAAGAAATGCGTGAGGAATTCCTCATCCAGAACATTTTCATCAAAAATGATGTAACTGCCGTTTACAGCCATATCGACCGAATCGTAACCTTGGGTTGTATGCCAGTTGACGAGGTTGTCGCCCTGGACAAGAACATTGACGCAATGAAGGATTTTGGCGTTGATTTCTTCCTGCAGAGACGAGAGCTAGGAATGATTAACATTGGCGGCGACGGAATTGTTGTCGCAGACGGAAAAGAATACAAAGTAAATCACTATGATGCGCTTTATCTTGGTGCCGGAACAAAAGAAGTAACTCTTGCTTCAAAGGATTCAAAAAATCCGGCAAAATTCTATATGAATTCAACCCCTGCTCACTGCACATATCCAAGCAGAATCATTACTTACGAGCAGGCAAACCACATTCACATGGGAAGTGCCGCAGAAAGCAACGACCGCACAATCAACCAGTACATTCATCCGTCAGTTCTCGACACTTGCCAGCTTTCAATGGGAATGACTCACCTCGAAACAGGCTCTGTCTGGAACACAATGCCGGCTCACACACATGAGCGCCGAATGGAAGTCTACTTCTACTTTGACTTCCCGGAGGATCAGGTTGTATTCCACTTTATGGGCGAACCTCAGCAGACCCGGCACCTCGTTATGCACAACAACGAAGCCGTAATCAACCCGAGCTGGTCAATTCACTCAGGAGCCGGCACATCAAACTACACCTTCATCTGGAGTATGGGCGGCGAAAACCGAACCTACACCGACCAAGACTGGATAAGAACACCAGATCTTAGATAAACCTATCATTTGCGAGCATGGAGCGAGCGAAAGGAAGAGAGAATTTTCTGCGAAAATTCTCGTACGAACTCAAAAATCCATGGAGGGATTTTTGAGTTCGAAGCACTCCAGATCTGCGATAGCAGGACGAGGCGGCCTGTCCGCCTCATCCGCATTAGCAGGCAGCCCCGTTTTATTTTACGACCATAACCTTTCTTGTTTCGTCAATTCCGCTTGCGCTTACACGGACGAAGTAAAGCCCGCGAGCGACCGGCTTTCCAGCGTTATTTTTTCCGTCCCAATAGAAGAAGTGAGTTCCAGCACTTACAGTGCCCTTTGAAAGGCGTTTTACGATGTTTCCGTCGAGAGTCATTATATAGACATTTAAATTTCCGCTTGATTTCATTTCAACTTCGATGGCAGTTTTTTCACCGACAGAAGCGTTGATGACATTGTTCAAAATGCTTACCCCGCCTCGCTGCTTTGTGATGTCGCTTAAACTGAACGACCACAAGTCAAGGAAAGAGAATTTCTGCGACTTAATGTTTGCTTCCGGCATCCAGAAAGAATACAGCGGAATTTTTGGTGTCGTTGTGTCGCCATCATGATTCAATTCTATTACTTCGCCGTTTGAATCCAAAATCTTAAAGAAGAACTGATATGCGTCTTTGTTTGCAAAATTGAATTTTTCGTTTGAAAGAGTCATATTTTTTAAGATTTCAGAATCTTCAATATCTTCAAAATTATCGCTAAGTTGAGTCGGGCTTGAATTGTAGCCGTTTGCCAGGGAATTCATATAAGTGTCAATCCAGATTCGCCAGTCATTTCCAGTCAGAAGATTGAATTTGTCGCTAATCCATTCACTGGAAATGTTTGATTTTTTGTCGATTACGAGGGAAAGAGACTCATTGTTAATCGGAGCAAAATATTCATCATTGTCATCTTTTCCGCCGACAAATTGCAGCTGGAAGACAATATCGTGGCCAGTTCTGAGCTTCGCATAGTTTCCGCCATCTGCGCTAAAATCGTGAACAGCGAAATCGCTTGAAAGTGCGTTAAGTCCGTCTCCGTAAACACCCTGCTCGTTCCAGTTTTCATCCTCGTCACTTTCTGAATAAGCATAAAGGACATTTACGGCATTTACCGCAAAATCTGAAATAGCGTGGCAAGTATGGAAGGGAATTGAATTTCCTGTTGAGTCCTGGAAATATGAGGCAATCGTTTCGCCGGAGAAGGTTTCTACAGTGTCGCCGGTATCGTTAATTCTGAGCCAGATTTTTTCTACATCGTCCAAGGTGATTTTTCGGTTCAAGGTGAACAAAAGTGCCGTGTAATCAGCTGAATAAGCTGCCAGCTCAACCTTTGTGACAGAAATTTCGTCGTCTCCAGAGACTTCTGTTGCGGAGTCAATATTGTCTCCATTTGAATAAACAAATTCCAGACTTCCCCTGATTTTTTCTAAAACTTCATCAAGATTTGAAAGCTCAGATAAGTATGTTCCCTGGTAAGCGAGTGGCTTCGTGAAAACTGCGTAAATTTTATCTTCGCCTATCGGAGAAAGAACGATAGAGAATGAAGGAGGCGTAATGTCAACTGAGCGAATCGTTTTTGTCGATTTTCCGCTGTCGGTTTGAATAAGCCTGTTTCCTGCCAAATCCGTGATAAAAGATTTGTCTGGTGAATATGTGAGAACAAATGAAGTTCTGATTGGAAGCGTATTGTCCGAGTCATTTAGGGTAAAGGCAAGGTAAAGGCCGTCATTTTCTGTCGAGGTTACGGTTAAGTTTTCGTTTCTGAAAAGAGGGCTTTTTACATTTTGAGAAACCTCGGCCGCTGCAAATTCACGCTCGCTCGAAGATGAACCGTCAACAGAATATTTGTAGACGAATGCAGAATAAGAGCCAGAAAGGCTTGAACGGCGAATTCCACCTTGTGTCATGCGAGAATCATCGGTAAATGAGCGGCTTCCTCCAGAACTTTCCGGGGCAGAATGATTTGAAAGGCTTGCCGAGCCTTCTGTCCAGCCGATTTGAGAAACCCATTTGTATGTGTCAGTGTTAGAATAATTCTGCTTGTTGTCAAAAATATGTAGCTCAACTCGTTCAAGATAAGCGCTCGTATTTGAGTCTACGGTGCCGACTATTTCGTAAGTACGCTCTTCGTTGTCTTCGTCTGTCCAGCGATAGTTTGTTGAGTCGATGTATGGGGCAAAAACTGGCGGAAGCGTGTCCCATTCTCCGTAAAGACTTGTGGAAGAGACTACTGAACTGCTTGGTGACGCTTCGTTTACGCTTATCGTTCGTGAAGAATTTGTCTCGTCAAAAATGTTTTTGAGTGCGTTTCCGTCGCTGTCCCTTGCGCAGTCCGTGATGAAGGAGTTTTCAAGCGGTGTGACAAGGGCGCTTGGTGTCGTGCTTGAGTCAATGTAGCCAATCCAGTTGTTGTAGGTAGAGCCAGAGTAAGAAACAGGATTGTCTTCGTCAACATAGCCTGCTATTGCGAGCCTGACTCTGCAGGGCTGAACGCTCTCGCTTTCTGATGTGCTTCTGGCAAATTTTCTGTAAAGTGAGTGCGGAAGTGCCGTGTCGATTGTGTGAGAATCTCCGTTTCGGATACCGGCCGTTACTTGTCCCTTTTCGATTGAAGCAAAGCCTAAAATTGTGATTCCGCCCGTTTCGTTGTTTAAAATTGCTCCTCCGTGAGAAGAAGCTGAGTCAAAATTGTCATCTGAGCGAATATTCTGATTATTTTCTGTTGCGCCGCCTGCTAAATCTCCGATGTCAACAGGTTCTGAATATCTGAATTCAATAAAATTGTGCGAGTCATAAGGCTTTTGAGAGTCCGCACTTCCGGAATTTTCAGAGAAAAGCTCCTGACCAACAAAAACATCGATTAGAACAGGTCGAGCTTTGTCAATCGTCTCAAAAATTCCAGAAGCTGAATAGGCGCCATCCGTGTCTTCATCCTTCCAGAGGCCAGAGCCGTAGTTTTTGCTCATTGTTTTTCCGTCTGCGCTAAAGAACAGCCCTTCAAAAAGTGACAAATCCGTCGTTATTGTGCGGTGAATTCCGCTTCTGTCAGAGCTGTCTGAATTTCCGCTTGAAGAGGCAGTTGCGTCAGTGTTCCATTGGTTGTCAGCTTTTGCTGCCTTAAGATAAAGAGCCGTTCCCGCAGGAATGTCAGTTGAGGCTAAATCTGATTCTGAAAGAGGAACTGTACAGAAGGTTCCGTCAGATTCTGTGTAGAAAAGGCCGTCAAATGCGAGCAAAGAGCCCGTTCCCTTTGAATTGTAGAAAATGCCGCCACTTGCAAGACTTGAAACGAGAGCGACAGAAGTAGAAACCTCGCCATTGGAATTTTCCAAGTCCATATCAAATTTTATGCAGATTACTGAGTCAGAAACTGAATAAGCCTCGCTTATTTTTGGAATATTGAAGGTAAAGCCGGAATTTCCCGCGCCGTCAGTCACATTCTGAACCTTTGCCGCCGTGACAAAGGCTTTTCCAGAGTTTGCACTTGCCGAACAAGAAGAAATTTCTGAGTTGAAAACGACTGCGTAAGGAGTTCCCCACTGATTTTCAGTAACATCTGATGATTCATTGAAAATCGGGTTTGAGGATGATAAATCTGGAAGAAGAAGAGAGATATTAGATAAATCAAGTCCGTTCACATAAAAATTTCCAGAAAGCTCAATTGAAGAGCCTGGTGCTGCCGAAATGATTTCAGATTTTTTGAAAGTGCCGTCAGTTCCAAGAGGAAGATAGGCAAGAGAAGAAAGTGAGAAATATGCAAATCTTGTGTCGCTTCCCGGATAACGCAGGTCGTCTGCGCTGTAATTTGAGCCAAAAGCGGCAAAATCCGAAGCCTTTACCCTTGCGCTGGAAGCAAGTGAAAGCTCGCCTTCAAAGAGATAGAGATTTTTCGCGCTCATAACTGAGGAAAGATTTAAGACAGAAGAGCCTGTTTCAAAATAAACATCGGTTGAAGAAAAATCAAATCCGCCACTTGCGCTGAGATTTCCGCTTACTCCCTCGCTGAAGAGGATTTTTTCGCTTCCGTTTGCTGTAAGGCTTTCAGAAAGCACATAGTCACCCGCAAGAAAATTTACTGTAGAGCCGTAAATTTCGCAGTTTGCACCAGAGTCGCCTGTCATCGAAGTGAATGTGAGCTGTGAGCGAGTTGAATCTGAAGCTTCTGCCTTAAAAATTGCGGAAGATTTTAAATTGACATTTCCGGTATAGCTTTGAGTTGAAGTCGTTGAAACTGTTATCGTCGTGCCCGTTGCAAGAGAATTAATTGTCGTGATTCCGCTAATGTCTATTGAAGAAATTGAGACATCGCTTCTGAAAATCGGGTCTGTCTTTGCCACAAAATTGTAGTTTCCGTTTACAGAGCCTGTGAAGGTAAGATTTTTGTCAGCTGCAAGAAAATTCACATCGCTAGAAAGAATCGTATCGGAAGTGACAAAGAAATCTGCATCGCTCGTAAAATTCCCGCCAAGAGTAAGTTTTCCGCTCGTGTTGAAGGTTGCTCCGTTTGTAAAATCCGCTCCCTTATTAAACACGATGCCAAAATCTGTTCCAGAAGCATTGGTAATTGAGGAAATTACTGCCTTTTCGTTAAAAATGACGGCTCCGGCGCCTTCTGTCGTGTCAGAAAGAGTGAGTGAAGAAATTGAGAGAGGGCTTTCAAACTTTTTGACCGTCGTATTCTGGGTGATTATAAGATTTCCGAGATTTGCGCTTTCATTATCTCCTGAGAAAGAGCCGTTTTCGCTTGTAAAGGTCTTGCTTTCGCCGCTTACGGAAATTGTGATTTCTCCGAGTCGCAAATCTTGTGAATTGTCCGAATATTCGCCGTTCAGCGTGAAATTTCTTCGGATTGTGATTCCGCTTCCGTTCGTGACAGTTTTTCCGCTTTCAACAGTTAAGTCGTAGAAAACGCCTGAAAGCTCTGCATCATCTCCAATCGTAACATTCTTTTTGTTAAAGACTGTTTCACCGGCGTTAGTTCCGGAAATAGAGCCGTTAAGCGTGAGAGTTCCGCCTTCACTGTCAAAATCCCATGCGATTGAGCCTTCATTTTGAATTGAAGTTACAGACTGGTCAGATGTATTTATGCCTTTCTGGGTAAAGGTTGAGCCGTCATTTACGATTAAATTTCCAAAAACTGCCTTTTTTGTGCCAAAAAGAGCATCGCCTAAAGACGAGCTGTTTTCTCCGACTGTAAAATTCGCTTCTGAATTCTGTTCAAAATCTGCAGAAGAAAAATCAATGTTTCCCGAAACCCTTATGTGGCAGGAAACAATGTCTTCAAAAATAATTTCATCGTAAGCGCCTGTTGTGGCAGTCGCTGAAAGAATTAAAATGTTAGAGCTTGTTGATAAATCATCTGAAGAGTCGGAAATTTCATTTTTAAAGTCGATTATAGATTTATTCAAATTGAGGGTGGCATTTGTTGAAAGCGTAACCGGGGCTGAAATTTCGACAGTTTCACCAGCAGATGTTCCGACTGTAAGATAAGGTCCTGTGCTTCCAATTGAGAAAGCATTTGCTTCAAAAGATTTCAGAATTCCGTCGCCTTCAACGCTTACATTATTGAATTTAAGATTTGTAATCGGCTTAAGAATTCCAGAGCCATCGCCGCCGCCAAAGAATGACCAGGTTCCCCCGTCCGTAAATTCTTTTCCGAAGGTGACAGTTTCTTTTCCGTAAAGATAGACCGTGCCTGAATTTGAAAATTCCTCGCTTACGGTAAGAGATTTGCCGTCAAGATAGAGTTTTCCGAATTCAGAATCTGAATCTGAGCGAATTTCAAGGGCTTTTACTTCAACAGCAGATGACAAATGTGGCAGGTAAGTGCTTACATAAGGAATTATAACAGTGCTATATTCGTTCGGAAGCATTTTTGCTTCATCAGAATAAATGGCAGGGCTTCCAGAGCTTTTGGCGTCCTCGTCAAAGTAAAGCCAGTTTGCTTTTGTGTCCCAGTCTGTGCTAGTTGTACCCGCCCATTTAAAAGTCATTTCGATTAGCCAGCCATAAGGTATTTCGTAAGCTCCGTCTGATTCAATTTTTGGTGTAGAAAGGGAAGCGGCATAGTAAAGGTCTGGGAGCGTTTTTCCGTCCCAGCCGGCTTCTTCTTCGCCAATCGTGACCTTGGAAATAGAAAGATATTTTCCGCTGTGCTGAGCTGCAAGAAGATTTATTCGGCTTGGACTTGTCGAAGTTGTTGGAGGGGAAGCTGTTTCTATCGAAAGAAGAGAAGCAACTGATGAGCCTTGAAGGGTCAAAGCCCCTGAAACGGTGAAATTTCCGTCAAAAACAAGGGTTTTTCCGCCTAAACCCGTGGCAAGCAGATTGTAGAAGCTCGTGTTTCCAGTTAAAGCTGCTGAAGTGCCAGTTAAATCTGCAAACTGAACGGTTGAGTCGTTTGCGTTAAAGCCACCGCCAGAAGCCGTTGAATTGTCTGTCCAAGAGCTTTTTATGATGATTTTGATTTCCTCGCCGCTATTTGCGGTGAGTTTTGCTCCGTCGCTAACAGTCAGGCTTTCAAATGAGTAACTTTCGCTTGCCGTCTTTTTGAAAATTGTCTCGCCAGATGAAAAAGTGACTGACTCACATTCAAAGCCTCGCAAAACATTCATGGAAACTGAAGAGGCAGGGGAAAAATCTACAGGAGCAGAAATCGCTTCTCCATCGGTAAGCGCAAAATTTACGCTAAAATTATCTTCCGTTGGGGCAAAAGAAAGCATTGAGTCGGAATCAGAAGAAATTGATTTCGTGAAAGTGAGCGTTTTACCGGCACTTCCGGAAATTTTTGCTTCTGTATGAAGAAGGACTGGAGAAGAGACAGAAAAATCCTCGGTAAAATTAAGCTTTATGCTTGTTGCGGAAGTCGCGCTTCCAATGTCAAATTCTTTAACGGAAATTTCGCTTCCAGAAAAATCAAATCCGCCGCTTTCGGTTGAGTTTGAGTCATCGACTGTAAAGACATAATCGCTTCCAGAAATAGGGCTTGCAAAAATAACTTCGTTTCCATTTGCGTCAAAAATCGCATTAGAGTTTAGAATTATTCCGCCTGCTCCAGAAATGTTTGTTTCCGTTTCGCCTGTCTGCAAAACAGAAGTCAAAGTGACGGCTGACGAGCCTTCGACTCCGATTGAAAAGCTTTTCGCTGAAACTGAAGAAATATTTGCGTTTCCTGTCACAAGCAGATTTTTAAAGTTGTAAGAATTTGTTCCGTCAGAATACGAAAGATTTTCGACAGGTTTAACAGTTCCGCTGCCGCCCCCTCCAGAAAATGACCATGTTCCGTTGTCAGTAAAGGCTGTGCCAAAAGTGACGGTTTCCGTTCCTGAAAGATAGATTGTGCCAAAATTTGAATAGTTTGAACTGACCGTAAAATCATTGCCGTTTAGAGTGAGAGTTGCACCTTCAGCCAAATCAAGGCCCAAAATGTTTGCCGCCGCCGTTAGCTTTGGAAAATTCGTGACTGCTTGTGTTGAGCTTCCGTCCGAGCCGGAGGCAGGGCAAGTGGGCGCGATATGGGCGATTGTAGAAGAAGTTGGGCTGCTTGAAGCCTGTGTGTACTGGTAAGAATATGTAGCCCACCTTCCGAAGCCGCTTTTTACAAGTCCGTAAGTGAGCCAGTTTGATTTTAGGCTAAAGACCGTGCTTGTAGAGCCTGACCAATAAAGCTCGTTTACGAATTTCCAGCCGTAAATTTGACTTACGCCTGATTCTGCAATTTTCGAGTTATATGCAGAAATTGAGTTTGTCGGTTGCGTTCCGTTCCAGGGAGAAGGAGCCGTTCCTACAGTGACATTTTTTGAAACCGAAAGATATTCGGCGTTCTGCGGGCTTGTTATATTTATTATTCCGCTTGAGCCTGTAATGTTTAAAAGCGAGTTAGAATCTGTTCCAGAAAGATGGATTGTGCCGTTTTCCGTTGAGTTAAGGCTTCCGCTAAAAGAAATCGTGTCTCCGCCGAGTCCCGTTGCAGAAAAATCAGCGAAGTAAAATGTTCCGCTTCCGGAATTTGAGAAGGTGTGGGTGAGTGCCGTGCTTCCTGCGTTTTCGTTTTCAACTCCAAGATATGTGACGGTGAGTGTCCCGCTCCCTGAATGAGTGACCGTGCCGCCAGAGACATAAAGCTCTGAAATAGTGCTTGCAGTGCTTCCAGTGACGGTGAGAGTTCCAGCGTTTAAAAGAATGCCCTTTATCGTGCTGTTACTTGACTCAGAAGTGACAGTTACAGTTTCGGCAGTAATTGAGCCTGAAGATGTTTCGATAATGCCAGAAGAAGTGATTGATGTTGCAGAAATTGAGCCGGAATTCGTAAGAATTGAGCCAGTGTCAGAGTTTTCGATTTCAGTTATATTGATTTTCGTGATTCCAGTTACTGTTCCTGAGTTTGAAAGCTTTGGATTTGATATTCCGCTTGCAGTAACAACCGAAAGATTTGTAAAAGTACATATTCCATTATTTTCTAATACAGTTCCGCTGTGCATGTAAACAGAATCAGAAATCGTGACAGAGACATTTTCGCCAATTTTAAAAGTTCCTGTTTTATCGCCAGAAATTGATGTTCCGTCGCCCCTGAAAATTTCCAGAGCATTTCCGCTTCCTGTTATAGAAAGGCTGCGGCTTGTTGAAGAATCGGACTCTATGTAAACAGTAAAACTTTCTGTCAAAAGGTTTTCTTCATCTTTTACGAGAAATGTATTTACACTTGTGTTAGAATTTAACACAAAATATGATTCCCCTGTGAATTCAAGATTAAAGAACTCGGTTTCAGTTTCCGGAGTCATAAAAATATATGATTTTGACGAATCATTTTCTTGATTGTAGAAATAAATCGTTCCTGAATTGTGAGTAAAGCTCGTGCATTTTGAAAAATCAGCGTTGGAATTTATAAAATATGTAGTCGCACTTGAAGCCGAAAATGTGCCACTTCCAGAATATCCGCCTGAAAAAGTGGCAGTTGAAGAGCCTAGAGTTATCGCCCCTTCATTCGTTACGCTTCCAGAATAGCTTTGAGTTGATGAAGAAAGAGAAATTGAGCCTGTAGATGTAATTGAAGTTTCACCTGCAACCGTTAGCTTGCTGATTTTCCCGCTTGCGTTGTCAGAAATACTTCCGCTTAGTAATAAATCGCCTCCGACATAAAGGGCTGCACCATCGTAGCCCCAAATGTTAGCGCCGCTTGAAACCGTAAGGTCTCCGTTAACTTTTAAAGAAGAGCCATTGTTAAGACCGATAATCCTAAGCTCAGTGTTATTATCAACAGTAACTGAGCCAAATTCACAGGCGTTTACAATTGGTAATCCGCTTCCAGTGAATGTTATGTTCGCGCTTGTGGCATAGTCTCCGTATGAAGAAATTGTAGCTCCAGCCGTGTTCGTGCAAAGTATCGTAAGGTTATAATTTTCGCCAGCAAAACAAATTCCTGTCGTTGAAATAGCGCTAGTTCCCTGAAATACCGCAGTATCATTGTCGTCATGACCAGGATAATAACCGTCGTAAGCTCCGTCATCATATTTTGCGACAGAAATATAAAGCTCACGAGTTGAGTCTTTATAAGCCCAGTTCGCGCTTTCTGACCAGGTAGAACCGTCTCCGTCGCCAGTCCAGTAGTATGTGTGAAAATCAGTGACTTCGATTTGGGGATAGGTAAATTCACCAAGTACAAAGCGGCCGTCAGGGGTGTAGATTTTTATTGTGATATAATCGCCAGAAGAATATGTAAGTCCTGCATCTACTACAAAAGTCTCACTTGTTTTTGATGATCCGACTCCAAAAGTATCTGCATCAGCGGGTAAATTAACAAACTCTTGTGTAATATGGTCATAATATTTAAAGGAAGTATCAGTACCTGAAAAATCTGTAACTTCAATTTTATAGTGAACATCATAAGAATCTTCTGAAGACCGGGTCAAAGTGACACTAAAATCTGTATCGCTAAAAGAATAATCTGCAATATAATAATAAAAATCTTCTGGTTGCCCGTACGGTAAAACTGTTATGTCATCAGTGTTAAAAGCTGCTTCTGAATAACCATATTCTTGATTTCCCATGCGTTCTCCAGAAGCTGGAATATAAAGAGTTCCAGAACCATCGAATATAACAGAGATTTCTCCTCCTCCATCAAATCCTGTGAAATCTTCGGTAATTTCCAAAGTTCCATAAATCGTAAAAAAATATCTCGCACTATCGTCAGAGAGCACAATTTTCCCGCTTGTTTGAAAACTTTTGCAGGAGAGTTTTCCATTTCCATCAATGTAAACTGTAGGAGGATAGTTAAAATTATCTGACCCATGGAATTTTTTAAAAAGTACATCACAGCTAAGAACGGCATTGGAATCAATATTAAAGCTTAGGTCAGAACTGCTACTTTCACTGTGCACATAAATCGTTCCGACAGATATGTCGCTTGAAACTGTAACCGTAACTTCTTCATTTCCCGTAAAATAAACCGTATCGCCTGAAGAATCTGGGTATCGCTGGGCAGCAACATAGTCCTGACTTCCGTTAGAAAGATTTGCCAGCTGAAGCCAGTTTGAAGAATCGCTCCAATTTCCGTTATCATAGTCGTCGTTCCACTTAAAAGTCGCTTCGTAAGATTCGACAGTGTTTACCGTTCCGCTATTTTCGTTCGTAACAGTCCCTGAAAGAGTCCTCGTATTCGTAATTGTGCCATTGTTTGTAATGTTGTTTGTGATTTCGCCTGAATTTGTGATAGAGCCATAGTTGTTAATAATATTTACATTTTGATTTCCGGCCGTTATAGTGCCAGAATTTATAATTGTCGCAGAATTTGTGTTGTAAATGTCCGAACCACTTTGAAGATTAATAGTTCCAGAGCTTTCATTTATGATTTTGCCATTGTTTGTAGATGAGGACTCAAACATCAGTAAACTATAATTAATAAGAACTCCATTGTTTATGAAACTATTAAGAGATACAGAGGTAACAGAGCTGCTGATTATTATCGTATCGGAAGATGTTATGGTAATGGTATTACTAAAACTATATGCCGTTGAAGTCTCACAATCCGTTCCGCTTTCCACCGCAGTGACAATCTCTTCGTAATCCGTCAAAGCTCCAGTGTATGAATAAAGCCCGCTAGTCGTGTAAACATAAGTGCTTCCCCACGCTGCGCCCGCACAAAAAAGTAAAGCAGTGACGAGCAAAGAGCGCAAAAAGTGAGAAAATTTGTAATTTGAGAAGCGGAAAAACTCCATTATTTCTATTATAACACACGGGGAGAAAAATAAAAGATGATAAGAGGGGAGTGGAATTTGTATGCGTTAGCGCTGGGAGTCCCGCCGTCAGGCGTTCTGGAGAGACCGAAGGGAGCGGAAGAATGAAGCGACAGCGGAAGTAAAACGAGCACGACAACGAAAGTGCTCGCGGACATAGCGACCCGCACGGAGTGCGGGTAACGCCCTATTTTGTAAGCCCTGTAATTTCTGACTGCTTTTCGTTGATTGGTTCGTCAAATTTAATTTTGAAACGCCTTTCAAGAGAGGATTTTAAAGAAACCCTTCGTTTTGCGAGTCTAGTTGTAAGAGCGTTGTATGCGCCTGGCAAAATTTCATGTGTTCCAGAATCTAATTCAGCAGAAGTGCTTGTGTTGTGTAAATAAACTGTTCCTAATTCAAGAATTTGTTTAAGAGAGGAAGATTTTTCGCCAGCTAAATCGACATACGAGAATTGTACTTCAGAATCAATGCCGTCTGCTTTTGCCAGCAAGAAAACAATATTGTCGCCGGTGTTCTCATTTTGGGCGACAAAAATTTCTTCGATACTGTGCTGAGGAACCAAAAAACCCGGAAGGTTTCCTTCTTCATGATTTTTGTCCCAATAAACGATTTGTGTTAGCTCCCAGTTGTCCGCGACAAGCTTTGCCTTTGCGGCAGTGTTTACTTTTTTGGAATCGATTTTGATTGAGCGTGGCTCTTTTGGTGTAGAGGCACATCCGACGAATAAAGCAATAGCTGAAATACAGATTGCTTGTAAAAAGAACGATTTTTTCATTTTTAACTCCTAATATTTAATAGTAACTGTGCTTTTTGCTTATTACAAATAAGATGTTTCTTATTTCTTTTCATTGCCTTGCTTCGGTGGAAATGGCAGTTTTCAGTTTTTAACTTTCGGTTTTCTATGCCGATAATTAAAAATATGATGAATACACACGATTTTCTTCCCGTGATTAAGGCCGTCCTCTCTGATAAGCGCGTGATTATTACGGCTGTTATTGTTTTCCTGTTTATGGATTTGTGCGCCTTTGTCGTAAAATACCGGAAAAAACCAAAAGTAAAGAAGGTTAAGAAAGCAATCGCTGCCCCCGCGCCAGCGCCCGCTGAAAATTCCGCCGAAGAGAGTGGAGACGATGAAGCTGACGGCGGGGAATAAGCGATAAAAGCGAGGATTTTTGCCTTTTTTTTATGATGTCGATTTTCCCCTTCCAGAGGCCGCCGCAAACTCTGATTTTTTGCTCGGAAAAGAGCTGGCTTAAGATTTCAGCGGTGTCCTTTGCCTCCCAGACATTCATTCCGAAGATTTTTAGCTTCTGAGAATTGAATTTTTCGGTCAGTTCGCCGCTTAACTCCAAGCGATTGTAAAGCCTGCGGTTTTTTCTGATAAAATCGTAGGCCAGTTCTGCATCCCAGGCATTGTAGTTGATTTTACTTCCGTTTTTTTGTGCGTCACAGATGTCACAGCCTGAGCAGACTGTTTCTTCTCCGCCAAGATAATCAAGCAGCATCTGTCTTCTGCAGGTTTTTGAAAGGGCAAAGTTTCCCAATGCCTTTTCGCGGCTTCCTTCCTTTGCCTGCCGCCAGTGAATAAAATCCGCATGGTTCCAGATTAAAAGGGAGTTTACATTTGCTCCGTTTCTGCCTGCCCGGCCTGCTTCCTGAATAAAATTTTCGAGGTGCTCAGGTGCGTCCAGGTGAATTACGCTCGCAATGTCAGCTTTGTCGACGCCCATTCCATAGGCACAGGTAGCCGTCAAAATTCCGTCTGTTGACTTAAAAAACCATTCTTCGACGGCATTTTTTTCTTCTTTCGTCATTCCCGCGTGATAAAATCTGGTTTTTTCCCTTCCAAAGTAGGATGCCAAGATGTGAGCCATTTCTTCCGTCCGGTGCCGGGTTCCGCAAAAAATAATCATAGGTTTTTTCATAGTAAGGGCAGCTTCAAGCACGGCTTTTTTTTTCGCATACGCATAACGCACTTCGTAGTGAATGTTCGCCCTGTCGCTCGCTCCCCGCACAAGATGATAGTTTCCGTCAAAAAGAATTTCGGCTATTCGGTCAAGGACAGTTTTACTTGCCGTTGCAGTGAAAGCCGTAATCAGCTTTACGCCAAGCTTTTTTATGATTTTTCCCAGCTCAAGATAAGAGGGGCGAAAAGAATCCCCCCATTCTGAGACACAGTGAGCTTCGTCAATCGAAATATGCGAAATCTTGATTTTGGAAAGACGGTCAAGCAGGTTCTCGCCTTTTAGAACCTCGGGATTTGCGATGATAACACGAGCAGGGTTTTCCTTGTCTTCAAGAGCCTTGAAATTTTCTTCGCGTTCTTCTTTCGTTTGCCCGCCCTTAAAAACGACGCAAGGGATTCCCGCGCTTTCCATTCGGCGTTTTTGGTCGCTCATAAGCGCAAGCAGCGGATAAATTATGAGAGTCGCTCCCTGTAAAAGCAACGAAGGCACTAGAAAGCACAATGATTTTCCTGCTCCGGTCGGCAAAAGCACGATTTGCCGTCCACGATAAAGCTCGTCATCGTCAGTATTTTCTGAAAATTTACTGTCTTGAATGAGTGCTTTTTCGCCGTCAAGAATATTTGCGATTACGATTCTTTGCCACGGAAAAAGATAGTCCACATGAAAGCCATTTTGTGCCGCTTTTACTGCCAAATCTGCGTCAAAAAGCTCGCCGTCAGCGAGTTCTTCAACGCCAAATCCGTCAAAAGAGATTTTTTCTGATTCTGCCATATTAAGCTCTTATTGCATTGCAAGTTCTTGCACTTCTTTAATGGAAAGACCAGAAACCTGGGCTATTTGTTCTGTGGTGCCAATGTGCATTGCAAGCATATTTTTGGCTATTTCTATGGCTTTGTTTCGGGAGCCTTGTTCAAGCCCGACTTTCGTTGCGCTGGCCATTCTGGCGCCATATTCAATTTCGGCCTCTTCGAGTGCTATTTGCCTGTACCATTCCCTGTCATCACGGCTCATTTTCTTTAAAAGTGTTTCTGCCATATCGCAGTCCTCCTTAAAATTCGGGAATGAATGTAAAATCTTATGAGCCTCAGAACTGTCCCCCATCGCGATAAGTATAGTCCAAAATTCTATTTCCGACAACTTTTTGGGCAAGGCCTTGATAATCTCCTTTATTTTGGGTAATTCTATAAAATGGACCTGAAGGCAATCCGTGAGAATGTGTTGAGTCTGGGAATCTTTTAAAAGGTAATCGTGATGCAGGTTTTTATCATCGACAAGCTTAAAATCCGTAAACATAATTTGATAGGTATTTGGGATTTTTTCGTAAGTATCTCCTGACCTCAAAATTCCCGACAACATTTTCGCCGCATAGTAAACCGCGCGTTTTTCCTGGTTGTCATTATTTTTTGATTGCTGAATCTCGACATCCACTTCAGAACCATCGTCAAGCTCGCAGAGGATGTCGAGTCGAGGCACTTTCGCTGTAAAATAGTCCGGCAGGATTTCGGGGTTTAAGACCTTTGCCTTCACGACGGTCTTTCCGATTACAGCGCTTATCATTCGGCAGCGGCAGTAATGCGATTCTTCCGAATCCTTTGAAAAAAACGACTTAAAAACGATGTCATTTTTTAGACTTAAGATTCGCCCTTCTTCAACAGCTTGCCGCGACAAGGCCTTTAGTCGTTCGTCAGAGTAAAAAGATTCTTCTGTTATAATTTCCATATTTTTTTCCTTTCTGCAGTAAGTAATGAAAAGAAAGTGAAAAATCGGCAATTTGCAGCGATAATTTTTTGTTATATTTAAAATAATTAGGGAAGCGCTGATTAACACTTGACGAGGAAATCTAAATAAAATCACATTCTAAATTTGAAAAATCTTATATTTTAAAGGTATTTTTTATAAAATTGGGATAGAATTATATCGATAATTCTAAGAAAGGGTTTATTGTCGAAAAAAAATCAGTGAGGTGATTTTATGAGTATGAAAGGTCAAAAGTCGAGTTTTGTAAAAAGTATGTCATTGCCGTACTCAAGTGCCTTCGGTGGTGCGCCTGTATTCAAACGAAAGGGCAGTTCCATGCTATTGAAACGGGGGGGGGTATGCACTCTGTTTATGCTCCTTTCTCTTTCGATTCTTTCCTGCGGTGAAGATTCTGGCCTTGGTGCTAGCGTTGATGTTGAGAAACCTAGTGTAACGATTTCTAATCCTCCGGATTCTGCGGCAATCAAGGGAACTTTCGTTTTTGCTGGAACTTGTTCTGATGATAAGGGCGTTGAGACTGTCACCGTCACTGTTGAAAGCATTGACGATTCTGATTTTTCACCAATAAAACTTTCTGCGGATGTCGTAGATTCACTCACTTGGACTGTATCTGTAAATAAACTCACTGATTCAGGCTATGAGCTTACCGACGGAAAATACAAGCTTTCGGTTCAGTCAAGGGATAAGAGTGGCCGTGAATCTGACTGGGTTTCAAGAACCTTTGAAATTGATAACACCGCGCCTGTTTTTGTCATCTCTAAGCCTGGTGTTGTCCGAAGTACTTATATTGACAATTCATCTCTCTCAAAATACGGCTCACTTTTTACTGTAGAAGGAACAATCGCTGATGACCACGCAATCTCTACAATGGAGCTTTCGATTTATGATGAAGAAGGAAATCTTATAAACTCAGAGCCATATCTGGAAAAAGAGGTCTCAACCACAGGCGGAACTAGCGTTACAATCGCACGGCACATTGAAGGTGGTTCTGAGCCCGTGAACACGCGATATAATGATGTTTACTCTGTAGGAACAGCCGATTCTGATGGAAACAAGGTTTATTCCTGTACGGTAACCGTTTCCGATGCGGCAAAAGAATACACCACTGCGGACAGTACTGGAGAAGGCGACGGAAACAAAACATCTGTCGTTTATCTCTATGATTCGATTTATGATGATTATATGAGTGCAAAAAAAGGCGCCGGACTTTCCGCAAATGACTTTAAAGCCGTAATAAATGGAAATGCGACGGACGCAGGTCTTAAGGGCAAAGGCTCAAAAACTGTTACTGTTGCAGAGGTTAAGGAAGCACTCGCTTCAATGGCAAACGACACTTCAAGTGCAAGCGACAAATCACTTTCATTCTCACTGAATCCTGATGCTGACCCGACTTACTCAATTTCAAGTTTTTCTCTTTCTTACGATGAAGACGGAAAAACGATTTCCAGCGGTGCGAACAAGGCTATGGGAGAGCAGCCTCTTACGATTATTGTGAGTGCGGGTCTTGATCAGGTAAATGTCGTCCCATCCTCACTAAAGGTTTGGATAAAAAAGATTAGCGAGGCGGACAAAACTCCGACTTCAAAGGAAGCCCTTGCTTCTGACATAGAGTCTCTTGTTGATAGCGTAAAAGATTACGAAAAAAATGAAACAGATTTTTCAACTCTTGAAAATGTGTGTGGCTGGAAGCTGATGTGTGACAATTCTTCTGACCAATCTCCGACAGACACGACTGTTTCTGTTTCAACAGAAATCCCTGGTGAAAATTTTGTCGAGGCAAACGCTTACTATGCGATAGTCGTTACGGGCCACGATAAAGACGACATCGACTTGTCTCAGTCAAAGCTCTACGGGTTTATGGGAACTATTTCTGCTGTGGCGCCAAGTGTTTCTATCAAATCTCCTAAAAATCTTTCTTACTTTAAAGATTCTACGCTTGAATTTAAGGGAACTGCGACTGAAAATAATGCTGGAATGTCTTTGCGCGCTCTAAAAGCGACACTCACCGTAACCGACGAGACTACTGGCGAAGAAATTGAGGACTCAAAAATCGAAATTTCTATCACTGGCGACAGCGACCATAACTGGACTAGCGAAAACGGCTTGTCTTGTGAATACGACAGCGCGGCAAAAACAAACAAGTGGACTTTCACACCTTCCCTCTGCGATGACTACGAGAAGATTAAGGTTGAGGAAGAAGGTCTTATGTATATGTACACACTTTCTGTTGAAGCGGAAGGAAGCGCAAACCTTACATATTCAGAAAGCATAAGCGTCCATATTGATACGACAAATCCGACGGTGACTATTTCTTCCATCACTCCGAGCGTTTCTGGAAGCGAATATTTCGGCGACACATCTGAATATAAGGATTACACTTTCATAAACGGAACAGTCAACATTAAGGGAAGCATTGAGGAGCAGAATCTTGAAAAAGTCACTTATGATGTCTGGGCGAGCACGAACTTGGAGAAAACCCTTACATCTGACGATTCAATCCTTTCAGAATTAAAATCTTATGTATCTGAAAAAGGGCTCGGTATTGACATTGACGGCTCAATGGGAAAAATCTATCAGATTACGAAATCCTTCCCGACGACGCTCATTACGAATTATTTCATCGATAAGGTTGCAGGCTTTACGGAAGATGCGCCTATTCAGGTTGAACTTGTCATAACTGCGACGGACAAAGTTGGAAATACCGGCGTTTATAAATCAGGGGATTACAACGAAGACGGAAGTAATTTCGTCATCTGGCAGGAAACGGACAGACCTAAGATTACTTTGGGAAATGCGGATACGGCTATAGCATCTGAGGACGGAATTAAAAGCGGAACGAACCTTTTTGGAACGACAACCAACAATACACTGCAAATTTCTGTGACAGATGATGACTCAATCGTAGATTATGAGATTTATATATGGAAATATGGAGCTGATGAGCCAGAAAATCCAAGCCAGACTGAAAATCCTGGAAAAACATCAGACTCAATAAACTATAAGCTGCCTTCCGAGGAAGGAACTTACAATGTAAAAGTAATTGCCCGTGACTTTCTCCGAAGCGGCGCAAACACAGATGATAACAATCCAAAGGGAATAAAGAAAATAAATACATTCTGCATTGGTGTTGATTCAGGTGCTCCTAATGTCGTTATTTCGGAACCAGACAACGAATCTTGGGTTACGGTTGGTAAAGACATTACAGTTTCAGCGACAGTCTCAAAGAAAGAGGGCGTGACTGTCACGGGAAAAATTTATAAAGAAAATGCTGAACAAACGGAAGAGAATTTAATTTGCAGCGTTGAGAACATTTCGATTGCCGACACCGCTGATTCTGAGGGAAAATATGCAATCTCAGGAACATTCAAATTGCCAAATGACGCTCAGGGAAGATACACTGTCGTAATCAAGGCGGAAGATAAATATAAGCAGTCAACAGAACCTTCTGTAACTGTCGGCGTAGACAGCATTGCCCCTGTTTGGGAAGAAAACAATACGGAATCTCCATTCCTCGTGAACAAAAAATCTTATTCTTACACAGAGGGTTCTGCGACACACACATGGTACAACTCTTCATCAATGGCATTCCAGGGCTCATATAAAGAGGCGGCTGACGGAAGCGGAATCGAATCAATTTACTATAAGATTATTCAGGCGGGACAAGAGGATGTAACTCCAACCGCTGTTTCTGATTTTGATTCTGCAAATTCATTCGTTGCTTCAAGAATCTCTGGCACGGATTACCAGAAATTCAACACGAATTTGGGCGAATTTATCGTCAATAATGATGAGAGCGGAAACGCACGGCCAAATATCGTTTATCTGATGGCAGTGGATAAAGCCGGAAATGTAAGTGAAGTCAAAAAACTTTATATTTACATTGATGCCGAAAACCCTACTATGGAATCTGACAAAACTGGCTCACAGTATTCAAACAAGTCTCTTGCAATCGATGTGACCGGAAAAGCAACTGACGATGCTTCTGGAATTGACACTGTAAAACTCTATGTTACTGTAGACGGAAATTCGACCCCGCTTATAATTTCTGGAAGCGAGACAGAAATTCCTGCAAATGTTACCGACAGCCCAATGACGGGAGATCCGAATAATAAAGTCTGGGAAGCAACGATTCCTTCGACATTCCTTGGAATTCTTGAAAACAAAACTTACGCCGTAAAGAGCCTTGTCACTGACAGGGCTGGAAACAAAGCGACTTCAACGATTTTCAGGATTGCCATTGATGCCGGTAAACCTGTAATCAAGAATCTTTCTTTCACGAACGACTCTGAAAAATACAGCGTCTACCCTTCGGACGAAAACACATTCTTCGTTCACAATACTGACGGAAACAAGTTCACTCTCTCAGGCTCTGTAATGGATTCTATTTCGGGAATAGAGTCAATCGTGATTAACGACGGCTCAAAAAATATAAAGAGCGCAACTTCACTTCCAATCGGAGATATAGACCTTTCTTCATATAACGATTCCGTTGAGCTTAAAGTGACAGCGATTGACAACGCTGGAAATACTGAATCAAGTATTCTCACCGTCAAATTCGACAACAAGGCGCCAAAAGGCTTGCACGCACTCGACTCAAAATCAAAGGATGTGTTCTTCCGAGTGGGCGACCAAGACAACGACGACATAACTTCAAGCGATTCTCTTTGGAGCGACTCGCTTGACAAGAATGTTGGCGGAAAGTACAGCGAGGGAACTTACGGAAACGCAAGCACGATTAGAATCCGAGGAACTATTGACGACGAGAGCGGAAGCGGACTTTCTATGATTTACTACAAGGTCATTTCCGATGAAAAGACACAAACTGAGCTTGAAAACGAAGCAAATGATTTCCTTGACAATTATAAGACTAATGCGGACGGATATTTTGCGCCTCTCAAAGACAACAAAATCGAGGTGAGACGAGTCTTCTACACGCCGTTCGTTTCAGATGATGGCGATGTAAACAATGAAGACTGTGAGAAGATTTCCCTCGCTTCTCTTACGGGCTATGTTTCTGACTCAAACTCTCTTGGAAGCGGAAAGAAGTCTTATGCGACAATCAAGACGAACTTTGACACGGTAATCTCAGGTTTTGCGGTCGGAAAGAACTATCTTTTCCTTGTCGCCGTGGATAATGTCGGAAATGCGGATTTGGACCGCGTAAAAGTCAAAGATACGAGTGATTCAACAGGAGTTGCTCTAATAAATCACCCTGATGTCTCGATGAATGTTGATACGGAAGTGCCGACGGTAACTTCTGACGATTCTGGAATCAAGTATTCAAACGCTACGAAAGACATTGAGCTTTCTGGAACTGCCGTTGATAACGGAGGCGCAGGAATCAGGAGCCTTGTAATTAAGGTAAACGGAAAAGAAATCAAGGTCGGAGACGATTTGACGGCTGATTCGACTTACGGAACGATTACGCGAGACGGCGACAACTGGAGCGCGACAGTTAAGGGCAAGGCGTTCAGCGGAGCGAGCGGCTCTGTCTCAGTCCAGATGATTGCGACTGACAACGCTGGAAGCGGAAACAGTCAGACTGAGAACATCGCGACTGTCGTAGTCGACCTCAATGCGCCTGTCGCAACCCTCAACCTTCCGGACGATGCCGACACCGAGAGCGCCGGAACTCAGATAAACGGAACTATCTCCCTTTCGGGAACGATTACCGATGCGAATGTTCTTCCAGAAAATGCAATCACACGAATTGAATACAAGGGCGGAGACGCTTCTGACTGGACAGACCTTTCTACGAAGGTCGATTCTCTTAATTTGAGCGGCTCTTCTACATTCACGGTGACAGGATTTGATACGACCCGTCTTTCTGATAACACGACTTATTACCTGCGTGCGGTGGCAACGGATACGGCTGGTAACGAAGGTGTGTCTAGCGCCATTACTGTGGCTGTCTCTCAGGATAGTGACAGGCCGAAGGTGAATTTCAACAACATCGAATACAGCGAAAATCTCAAGACATACCTCCTGAAGCACGGAACAGACGCTCAGGTTACGGGACGCATTTCCGATGACGACTCGAACAACAGTGTCATCGTCAAGAAATTCCTTGTCTCTGAAACGGCTTACACTGGTGCTGACGGTGAAACAGAACCAACGAATCTACTCGGCTCTTCTCTCACTTCAAGCGGAGACTTCACTATTACGCCAAGCGACAAATCCGACGGCGAAAAGAAATTCTATATCTACATTGAAGATAATGACGGAAAAAAATTCTACACGACATACACACCTGTCAGCGGAACAGTCACGACAAATGACAAACTTCAGAACCCGAAGATTTATGTAAAGAACACAAGAAACGAATCTTCAGAAAACGCAATGTTCACCTACAAGTCGGACAGCAAAAACCCGACAATCGGTCAGGGAAAAGGATTGCCGTATTCGGACTCAGCGGCTACAACACTTGCGAAAGATTCTTCTGGAAACGCTTTTGCATTGACTGGCGAAAATGCATCTAACTCGAATCTTGGCGCAAGCTTTGTAATCGGCGGAACAGAACGACGCTATGTCAAATTCTACTTTACAGGAAACGATGCGAGTGGAATCGCAAAAATGACTGCGATTTTCACGAAATCTGAAAGCAGTACGACAACAACTCTTGAAACGCTTGAAACGGCGGACGGTTGGGCAGGAACTCAGAGTGGAGAAAGCGATGCCTCTTGGACGACGGATGTCGTAGACACGAACGGATGGGGTACTGGGCAAATAGCAGTTTCAGTGACTATCACCGACCGTGTAGGACTTGAAACCACAAGCTCATTCACATTTATGGCGGACAATGAGGCTCCTGATATTTCAATCTCAAAACCGACAAATGGCTCTCATGAAACTCAGGCTGTAACGATAGCAGGAACGGCGTTTGACACAGGCGATGCCGACACCGACACAATTAAGTGGGCGATTCCAACTACAGAACAAGCCTCTATCACAAATCAAGACACATTGAAGTCAACTCTTATATGGAACAGCTTCATGAAGAGTGACAAGACCGCGAAAAACTGGGAATTCGTCTTTGATGATTCAAATGTTACTGATGAAGAAAAAACTGACAAGTCATTCACGAACGGAAACCCTCTCCTTGATTTGTTCGACAATTCGAATTATGCGACGGCAGTTGACGGAATCTATCCTCTCCATATTTATTTAATGGCGACTGACAAAATCGGAAACTTCACGATTAAGACGGATTACATTATCAATCATGACCCTGACGGAGACAGGCCTAAGACAACATTCTCTTATCCGACGACGGCTGATTACGCGGAAGGAGCTTCTTACGCAACGCTCGGTGGAACTATCCGTGCTTCTGGTCAGTCGGTTATTCCATACGGAGATGCGACGGCGAAGGAAGTCTACTTCCAGCTTGTAGAGGAAACTGCAACTTCATTTACGAAAGATTATGTTTCAGGACTCAAATATACGGATTCAACTGGAGAGCATAATGCCTACACTATCGTAACTGCTTCTGATATTCTCGGAAGTGCTGTCGTAACGAGCATATCAAGCGAAACTGATGCCACAAAGAAAGCCGAGCTTTTAAGAAAATATGGATTCTCTTCTGAAAGCGACCTTACAAACTGGTGGGGAATCAAGGCGAACGGCTCAGCTTCATGGAATTTCTCTATCAACGAGCATGACGAGCTTAACGCCACCAGCGGAAACACGACGAATAACATCAAGATTCGCGTTTGTGGCGTTAACTCCAACAACAAGTTCGGTGCATGGTCTGACGGAGATAATATTATCCACATCCATGTTTCAAGCGGAGTGCCACAGTTTACTTATTCTGTTGCCCAGTTTAGCGGCACACCAACTCTCACAAGTGAACCTACGGTTGAACAGCCTTACTCTGCTGATATGTACCTTAAAGGCCAGTGGTACATTATCGTAAGTGCTACGGACGACTCTCAGATTACAGAAATTACAGCTACGGAAGGAACAAGCACAGTTTCCGGACTTGTAAAAGACACTGCTGCGGCTAAAACTATGAAAATAATTGTCCCGATGAGTGCGGAAAGCGGAAATCACACTTACACGGTCAGTGCAAAAGACGATACTAACAATACATCAAAAATGCCGTTCAGCGTGATAATCGATAATACGGCTCCGACCCTTTCAAATGTAAGAAGTGGTGCCGAAGTAATCTTCTCAGATGCTTCAGGAGTAACGAATACAATTGAAAACTCCAACACTTTCTTCACTCTCGCAGGTGAATCTGAGGACACTGAATCGGGCGTGGAATATGTGGCTTTCTACTATATGCGAAACAAAGGAACTCCTACAGATGAAGATAAAGCAGCTGGCACTAACAATGTAATCTTTGATCCACTTATTCCAAACGGAAGCGGAGCTGATGCTTACTCAAGCGCACGAGTCAAGATGGGGGATTTGCAGGAGCGAACGATTAAGCAGGGAGAAACTTCTTACTATCTCTGGGCGAAAGCTGTAGAAGGTACAATGCCCGCAAAGAATCAATTTACTGCAAATGATGCTTTGGATTCTCATGTGCGGGTCGGCGGACTCGTTGAGATTGGCGGAGTTTACAAAAAGATTACTAAAATTTCTGATGACAAAAAGACTGTAACCGTGGACGGAGATTTTGCGGATACGACGAAGACGAACGCATATTTCCCGATTGCCCAGATTATCGATGCAACGAATACGCAGAACACATCAAATTCTAACACAGGAACAAATGTCGGAAAGTTCGTATTTGATGCCAATAAAGATGACGGAGATGGAATGCCTGAATCATTTAGTAAATCTGGAAGTCTCTGGTCTTGGGATGCTACGATTTACTCAAACAATATGCCTGACGGTCCTGTTTCTCTCGTAGTTATCGCATTCGATAAGGCTGGCAATGTAAACGGAAAAACATATCCTGCAATGATTTCAAATAACGCTCCTAGAATGGCGAAAATCCATCTTGGAACGGACTTGAATCATGGCGGTACATACAGTGACAACGAATTTGAGACATACAACATCGTTGCAAAGACTGGTGCTAGCGAAAAAGTCTACACTCTCACTACGCAAGGCTACAGCAAGTATGCCCTTGACACTGCCGACAAATGGCAGGAAGCCAAATCGACACGAGGCTCATTCAAGGCAAAGAACAAACTTGCTGTCCTTCCGGAATTAGTTGGTGGAAACGGTGAAATTAAGCTCGTATTCAACAATAATGATACTACAAATGACGACGGAAAACAGACAGGAACACCTGTTACAAGGACCAGAACAATTACAAGCACGGAAAGCGACAAGCACTCAATTATCGGTGACTACTGGGAGCTTTCAAATGAACTTGGAACTGACGGAGAAAAAACGGTCTCATTCACATTCTGGGATTCAACAGAGCAGACGACAAGCGGAACAGACTCTCTCTATGCCTTCCTGCGTGTAAATGATTTGGTTGTCGCGCAGACAGATAACACGGCTCCGAATGTTGTGGTAAATCCCTTCTTCTGGACTAGCGCTAGTGAAAACAGTTTGTACACTAATTCAAAGGACAACGGACACATTGAGCTTGAAGCAGACTTGCCGACAGCTACGTTCAGTGCGACAGCAACAAGTGGTGAATATGACCGTGACCCGAAGGTTTCAGGAAAAATCGTTGTCCGAGGAACTGCTTATGATGAGACATTACTCGGCTCGCTCAGCTTCTCTATGACCGACTTTGATGCAAGCACGACAACTCCGATTGAAATTGCGACATATTCAGGCGGAGTTTGGACAAACAAAAAGACGAACGCAATGGCCACGAACTATTACGAAGTGACAGTAACTGACGACTATCTGAGCCAGGACGGACACAATGTCAACTGGGAAATTGCAATCGACACGGCCCACTTGTCTAATACGACGAAGCTTGACGCTGTGTTCACGGTGATTGCAAAAGATGCTATAACGACGCCTCATTCTTCTGCAAACAGTACGGGTAAAGCAGATGGAACAACAGACGCTACAAAGCATAAACCGTCTTACCAGATGGATGTGGTGCCGTATGTGACGGGAATAAGCCGAAACAGCAAGTACAACACAAACAGGGCGCGTTCTGGTGCGACCCCATTGCTGCGTGGAGAAACTGAAAACACAATTACAGGATTCAACCTTGGAAAAGCCTCAGGTTCAACAATTGCAATTACATTGAATACTAAGGCTGATGGTACTGGAACAAATTACAATCTGACTTCTCCTACCGTAGTTACAGCTGGCTCTAAACTTTCATTCACAATGCCTGCAACTGCAAAAGACGGATATCTTACAGTTTCTATTGACGGAATAAAAACCTTGAACAACTTAAACAGCGATAGTGTTTCATACAACAAGGAAAACACAGCAAATGTTTCTTCAACCGACTACTGGACAGACACTCGTTATGTACGCGTATGGCAGAGTAATACAGACGACTACTTTGCTGGAAGTACTCTGCCAATTTATCCGTCAATGGCAATGGGCTCTGGTGGAACATTGTATGCTTCATTCAGTAATTATTCTGCATCATCAGTTTACTACTCAACTATTGGAGGAACAGCTACTCAGGTCTTCTACGGATATGACCCTCCAGAGGAAACTGACATTTGTGTAAGTGGAACTGGAACTGTAAATGTTGTATATAACGCAAACTACCATGGTGGAAGTGAAGCTAGTTGGGCAGCTGATTCTAATTCTTGTGGCGGATTGTATATGTATGATAAGAATGCGGCTTCTGTATATGTCGGTCGTGATTATAGACAAATTTTACGATTTGAATTGTTTTACCACAATAGAATGCTGCAGCAGTTTAAGAATATGAGGGTTAAGCGTTCTGATTCAGCTAATAATGGAATTGTTCATGTGGCCTATTATGATAGAACAACAAGTTCAATCCATTATTCTGAGGTAAAGAGTAATTATTCATATACTATTGTGAATGATAGAAATACAGGTTGGGAAGATTATTCTTATAACGAAATCTCATGGGTAAATATCGATGGTGGTTATGATGAGGATGATAATAAATACCATAATGGTACATCATCTGGAACATATAATGATAAAATAAAATCAGTTTACCTTACAGATGCTCGTTTTGAAGATACTAAACGATGTGAAGGAACTGGAGAAAGTGTTGGTCTGGCACTTACACAAACAAAGCATTACCCTGTTGTGGTTTATTATGATGCTTCAAATAGCGTACTTAAACTGGCTCGTGCTACGAGTGAAACTCCAAAAGGTGATGTTTCAAAGTGGTCAGTACAGGAAGTTCTTTCTGCAACCGATTCAAACTATAAAACCATGGTAGACTACATTGCCTGTGATATCGATTCGGAAGGTAAATTGCACATCGTATTCCAGAATACAAAGGGCCAGTTATGCTACATCAAGTCAACAAATGCTTCTGCAGATGGAGCGACAAAGTATACCTTTGGTCAGAGTGTCGTAGTTGCTGATTCTGCAACAAACATCGACCTTACGCTGCATGGAACCGTTCCTTATATTTCATATCTCGGCCGAATCAACAGCTTTGACGGTATGAACATTGCTTTCTGGGATTCAACCCTTGATTTGGACTGCGACGGTACAGCAGAAGGCGGCTGGGAAACAATGACGGCTGCATTGAGCCAGAAAGTCTCAAATGTAAAGTCTTGTATTGAAGCTCACCCGACACCTGCAAGTGCAGATTGGGAAGCAGCAGTCGGCTTTACTCCAGGAGACTTGTACCGTGTTGCTTACTATGTAGGTAATGGCGGCGGACACTAATAAAAAAAGAGCGTTGCCCGTCATGTGGTCTCAGCATTGGCGGGCGTTTTGAGCAGTCCAGCTGCTTTTTCGTTCATTTTTGTTTATTGCAATCCTTGTATTTCATCAACAGAAAGTCCTACACCTTGAGCAATTTGTTCTATGGATAAGCCCAAATGAATGAATCTCCTTGCAGCTTCCAGTGCCCGCTTGCGCTCGCCCTGAGCAATTCCCTGGCTTATCCCCTGCTCGATTCCTTGTGTGTATGCGTATTTCTCTCTGGAGATGCAGTCGTGGACAAATCGCTCGTAGCCGAACTGTTTTTCCCATTCCTGCTGGTCTTGGCTCATCGTGGTTAAAAGGGCTTCTGCCATGCCTATCTCCTCCTTGCGGGCTGCGAGATTTTTGAGCAATTTCGCTGCTTTTTCGTTCTCCGCTGACAGTATCAGAATACTCCAGAATTCCAGTTCCGACAACTCTTGGGCATCCTTTTTAAGCGACTCCGTGATTTTCGGTAATTCTATATGATGAATCTGCACTATATCGCTCAGCTCCCTTTGGTCAGTCCGCTCTTTGAAGGTGTAGGTATGGTGCAGGCGCTTATCCTCTGTCACGGTGAAGTCCATGAACATTATCTGGTAGATGTGGGGCAGAATTGCGTATTGCTCCCCGGCTGTAAGGGCATTGTGTGTCAGCACTGCGGCGTAATAGACAGAGCGCTTAATCTGGTCGTCGTTGTACATGCTGTTTTGCAATTCGATGTCCACCTCGCTCCCGTCTTCAAGCTTGCAGTGAATGTCTAAGCGGGGGAATTTACCGTCATTGCGGGAAGGTAGCAGCTCAGGGTTCAGGACTTTTGTCTCGGCGACGGTGCGGCCGATTAC
>FLNY01004399.1_pt1 | contig 28457 bp, 22 predicted proteins | sample 1140381 | NCBI WGS metagenome assembly FLNY01 (sample SAMEA3878172, study PRJEB12797) | bioreactor metagenome | biome: Moose rumen | place: Sweden | collected 2011-10 | reverse complement strand
ATTCCTTTCTTCATGTATCGTTTAGCAACAGTTTTGGGTTAACATCTGCACTGCCTCCCCCACAGGGTTTGTCGGCTGCGCCAATAAAATAGTAAATTGCAGTTTTCGGGAAAACGATATCTATATCAACCTTAACCTTGACCTTGACCTTAACGAAAGCTATTGACTTTTTCATTATTTCAGATAAATGTGGTTGAGCTTTTTCCCAAGCGAAATGAAATTGAGCGGTTTTTCCTGGTACGGAGTGACTGTTTTTCCGAAAACATCATTTCCGCATTTCCATACCTCCTACCTTTGCACCCGAAAAGCCAATCAGGCTGTAATTTATAGTTCCCCCACGCTGGGCTGATAGCCCAGCGGCTATTTCAGCTATCAAAACTATAACGGCTGTCAAAAATATTTTCTAAAAGTATTTTCTGCGCATTTTCAGCGTATTTTCTTTCTGTCTCCAATATCGTCAGATATTCATTTTGTTAAATTTTTTATTAAATTTTTTATAGATTTCTTATTACGTCAGTGATAATCTCGTTCTATTCATAGAGCGTAAGTGATAATAATAGTTATTTTCTTTTTCAAATTAAAAAAACATCTATTTTCATGGAAAACATTCAAACAACCACGGCGCAGAAGCGGCAGAAAACAGGCGGCAGACAGAAAGGCACGCCTAACCGTATCAACGCATCTGTAAAAGTACGGATTAAAGACTTCCTTTTGAGAAACGAGGAAACGATGCTCAATGCATTCCAGCAAGCAAAACCAAACGAGAAACTCAACTTCTGGTACAAGATGACAAACCTCGTCTGCGCCAAACAAACAAACGGCAAAGACGACGGAGAATGGAGACCCGGACCAGGCATCGATGCTGAATGGCTGACTCCTTATGAGAAGGAACGAAGAGTTGATGAAATGGAATGCAGAGAATACATGAATGACCTCAAACGAAATCTGCAATGTTCAAAAGAAGTGAATAAGGCAAAATACAAACTGTATGAGGAAACTTTTAAGATGGTGCAAATCCTGGTGGAAAACGACACCATAAAAAAAATAAAAGAGCAGGAAGGAGATAAAATGTTCTGGCAGAAATTAAGAAATATAGTTATCGGAGCCGCTATGGAAAAAACGCTGAAAAGTGGAGCGGACGAGGATACCATCTACTACGAATCTGAACAACTTGGATATAAACCAGAGGAAGAAACTACCAAGAACAACGATGAGGAACCAACAATAACCACCAATGACGAGGAAGAAGCTTCTGTCAACAACGACGAGGAAGAGGCAATCTCCGGGGAATTTATTGATTCCACCGACGAATCTCCTGCCCAATCCAATGAATTTATAGCTCCCTCAAATGAATTTATAGTTCCCGCAAGCCAAACTGACAGTTTGGCCCCTTCCTCCGAGCCTATCCCTGATATAGAGGCTATCTCTGCTATTGAAGCTATAGAAAAACAGTCTGCCGCGTCCACTCCGTCCGAAGAATCCCCAGCTTCCCCGCAGCCGAGCCCGTCAACTTGTTGTAATTGCGTGATAGAGAGCAATTTGGGCATGCCCCGTCTCCCCAACCGCATGGCAAATAAAGTTCAAAGTTCAAAACTCAAAGTTCAAAGTAAACAGCCCTTCTACCTCGGTGCCCTCAAGCACCATCGCCGCCGTTAATATCAACAGCATGCTGATGGAGGGTTAGCTTAGCGTATGCCAGAAACACCGTTTCTGCCGCTTTCCCTCATTCCTAATTATAGGAAAAATAGTTCTTTGACATTTTTTTATTTAATTTCTCTTCCCGTTCAGGAACTTCAGTTCCGTCGCCCCCTCTTCTCGGCTCTTTCTATTTTCATCTATTTTAGAAAAACAGCCCACCCTAAGTGCTTGATTCTTAGTCGTTCGTTTAATTTGTAAAATTCGCCGTTTATCTACTGAGCGTCAGCGACCAAAAAGTTTAATTCGAGAGAAATTGCCGATTTAAGGAAAGCGGTTGGGACATTATTTTAGCGGACGAGACTCCCGCTGCCCACCTTCGAACTAAGCGCCTTTTAGTTCAGCTGCGTTCCTGGCTTCCTGAAAGTCGAGTTCAGCACCGCATGAGCATGTTGAATGTTATCAACATTCGCCATGCTAATGCCCCAGTACCAGTAGCACTAGCCGTAGGTGGGAGGGTTAACCGTATGCAAACGGCTCCTCCACTGCTTTTGGGGTGGCTGAGTGCGAAAATTCGTTTATAGCGTGCGGAAAGTGCAAAAAAATGACAGATTCCGCACGCTATAAACGAATTTTTTGTATATTTCGGGGGATGAGTCGGGGAGTATTGTGCCATGCGGATAGCGTAGGAAGCGGGGAGACGGGGCATGCCCACGTCTCTACAAGGTGATGGGCTACGTACGACATCGAAACCCTAATAAACTATTAAACCAAATGAAACCTTTACCGGAAATAAAAATAAAAAGGGCTTTATTTTGTATTTCTCTCGTTTTTTCGTAACTTTGGATTTGTTGACAAAAATACTGATTAAACGTGTTATCAAAAGTATATACAGCTACAATGCAGGGACTCAATGCCATCCCTGTGACCATGGAGGTGAACACCTCCGACAGCACTCAGTCGCAATTCGTGATTGTGGGACTGCCGGACAACGCAGTGAAAGAGAGTCAGGAACGGGTGGTCTCTTCTCTGAATGTCAACGGCTATAATGTGCCGATGAAAAAGGTTGTGGTCAATCTGGCTCCGGCCGACATTCGCAAGGAGGGGTCAGGTTTTGACCTGCCCATGGCTATCGGGTTGATGGTGTCGCTGGAGAAATTCGAGTTCGCTGACCCTGAGCAGTATATGTTTGTGGGTGAGCTGGGTCTCGACGGGACGATACTTCCCGTGAAGGGAGCGTTGCCGATTGCCATCAAAGCCCGTTCTCTGGGCTACAAAGCCCTGTTCGTGCCGGTGGAGAATGCCCGGGAGGCGGCTGTGGTCGATAGACTGGAGGTCTATGGCGTGCATCATATCACCGACGTGGTGAACATTCTCACAGGCATCAAGACTCCCGAACCTACCATCGTGCATACACGGGAGGAGTTTTATGAGGAGCAGCTGAATTTCGATTACGACTTCAGTGAGGTGAAAGGACAGGAGAATGTGAAACGTGCGTTCGAAGTGGCTGCGGCCGGTGGACACAATATTATTCTTGTGGGTTCACCTGGTTGTGGCAAGTCGATGATGGCCAAACGTCTGCCGTCTATTCTTCCGCCTTTGTCGCTCAGCGAGAGTCTGGAGACCACCCAGATTCACAGCGTGGCTGGCAAGCTGAAAAAAGACTCGGCGCTCATCAGCCAACGGCCGTTCAGGGCTCCCCATCACACCATCTCGGATGTGGCGCTCGTAGGCGGTGGAAATGTATTTATGCCCGGAGAGATATGTCTCGCCCATAACGGGGTGCTGTTCCTCGATGAGCTCCCTGAATTCTCACGTACCGTGCTTGAGACAATGCGTCAGCCACTTGAAGACCGTGTCATCTCCATCTCCAGAGCGAAATACAACTACACGCTGCCTTGCTCATTCATGCTGGTGGCAAGTATGAACCCGTGTCCATGTGGCTATCATCATCATCCTACCCATGCCTGTGTGTGCACACCGGCTCAGATCACTCGTTATATGAACAAGATATCCGGACCGCTGATGGACCGTATCGACATACAGGTGGAAGTGGAGAATGTGCCGTTTGAGGATATCAGTAAGGCTCCGAAAGGCGAACCGTCAGCCAGCATACGCGAGAGGGTGATGAAGGCGCGTAAGATCCAGGAAGAGCGGTTTAAAGGACACAAAGGTATTCACTGCAACGCGCAGATGACAACCTCTTTGCTTCAGAAGTATGCGGTACTCGATGACGAGAGCATGGAGCAGCTCCGCAATGCCATGACCCGACTGAACCTCTCTGCCAGGGCTTATGACCGTATCCTGAAGGTGAGCCGCACCATTGCTGACCTTGAGGGCGCGGAGCATATCCAACGCTACCATGTGGCGGAGGCCATCGGCTACCGCAACCTCGACCGCGATAATTGGTTTGAGTGATAGTTTAGTAGTTTAGTAGTTTAATAGGGGTTCAATGTCGTACGTAGCCCAACCGCTGTAGGGCCTTACTTTATGTATGGCCGAAAAAAAGGATGGCGTTTTATGGGGTAAAGCGGTGTAAACACATTGTTTTAGCGGGCGGGACTCCCGCACTCCCAGTATCTTACCACTTTCCGAAGGCGGGAAAGTTAACCAAAGGGTTGGATAGCGGTTATAGCTTTTATAGCTGGAATAGCGGTTATAGCTGGAATAGCTGGTTGATGGTTGAAGCAAAAGTTGAAACAACAATTAAAATATATGTTTATGAAAATTAAAAATGTGATTATGTCCATTGCAATTACTTCTGCTATGATGACAACTTTCTATGGCTGCCAGAAGTCACAAAGTGATAATCCTTTGTTAGCGGAGAGTGAGCTGCCGTTCGGCGCTCCTGATTTCAGCAAGATTGAAAACGACGACTATCTGCCGGCTTTTGAGGCCGCCATACAGGCCACCCGGGATTCGATAGAGAAGATTGTGCAGAACACGGATTCCGCCACTTTCGAAAATACCATTCTCGCTTATGAGGAGAGCGAACGGTTGCTCGACCGTGTGAGCCGTGTGTTCTTTGCGCTCACCGAGGCGGACAAAACGCCGGAGTTAGGTGAGATAGAGAAAAAGGTGATGCCGATGCTCACAGACCTGGAAAATGAAATCTCGTTTAACCAGCCGCTGTTTGAGCGCATCCGTCAGGTATATGACAAGCAGTATGAGACACTTACGGGTGAGGATCAGAAGCTTCTGGAAGAGACCTATAAGGAGTTTGTGCGCAAAGGCGCACTATTGCCGGAGGACAAGATGGAGCGTGTGAAAGCTATCAACCTCCGTATCTCTGATTTACAGCAGCAGTGGGGCGACCAGTTGCAGGAAGCCACTAACGACGCGGTAGTGTGGGTGGAGAAGAAAGAGAATCTGGCTGGTCTCAGCCAGGCCGACCTGGAGCAGTGTGAGAAAGATGCTGAGAGCAGAGGCGGGAAGGCTCCTTATGCCATCGTGATTGTCAACACCACCCAGCAGGCTCTCCTCGCCAGCCTCGACAACCGTGACATCCGTCGTCAGGTGTATGAGGCTTCTGTACACCGCAGTGACGGCATCGGCAAATATAACACCTACGCCATCGTCAGTGAGATGGCCAAGCTGAGGGCTGAGAAGGCAGAGATCATGGGATTCCCTGACTATGCGTCCTACTCGCTGGAGAACACCATGGCTAAGACGCCGGAGAATGTATATGCATTCCTGAAAAACCTCATCGCACAATATAATCCGAAGGCAGAGGCCGAGACTCAGGAAATAGAGGCTTATGCCCGTCAGACCGAAGGCGACGATTTCCAGTTGGAGCCATACGACCGTTTCTATTATTCCGCCAAGATGAAGAAGGAACAGCTCAATGTAAGCGACGAAGAGGTGAAACCTTATTTCAATGTTGATAGCGTGCTGCTCAACGGTGTGTTCTATGCTGCTAACCGCGTGTATGGACTTACCTTCAAGGAGCGTACCGACATCCCGCTTTATCATCCGGATATGAAAGCCTTCGAGGTGTTCGACAAGGACGGCAAGTCGAAAGCGCTCTTCTGCTGTGACTATTTCCGTCGTCCTACCAAACGTGGAGGCGCCTGGATGGACGGCTTTGCAAAGCAGAGCCGGCAGTACAACCAACTGCCTATCATCTTTAATGTGTGTAACAACGCCAAAGCCCCGGAAGGCAAGCCGTCATTGCTCACTTGGGACGAGGTGACGACCCTGTTCCATGAGTTCGGACACGCGCTCCATGGCATACTCTCTGACTGCCAATACAACCGTCTGAGTGGTACGAGCGTGGCACGCGATTTCGTGGAGATGCCGTCGCAGTTCAACGAGTCTTTCGCATCCATACCAGAGATTTTCGACCACTATGCGCTCCATTATGAGACCGGAGAGCCGATGCCAGACGACCTGAAAGAGCGTATGCTGAAGAGCATCAACTTCCAGACGGCGTATGCATTAGGCGAGAACTTGGCAGCCACCTGCCTGGATATGGCATGGCATATGCTTCCGTCGGATGAGATACCAACGGCAGAAGAGGCTGAGGCGTTTGAGTCCAAAGCATTGGAAGAGGTAGGACTGCTCAATCCTCAGATTCCTCCACGCTATCGCACCAGCTATTTCAACCATGTGTGGGGTGGGGGATATGCGGCAGGCTACTACAGCTATCTGTGGACCGAAGTGCTGGCGGTCAACATTGCCGATGTGTTTAAGCAGCGTGGTGCGCTTGATCCTGCTACAGGTGCTGACTTCTGCGATAAGGTGCTGAGCCGTGGCAACACTGGTGACCTCATGCAGATGTTCACCGATTTCACGGGAATGACGGAGCCTGATGCCTCCAGCCTGCTCAAAGCCCGTGGATTGTGACGGTTGACAGTTGATTGGTTAGTAGTTTAGGGGTAGTTGGAAAATGGGAAAATGTGCTTAAAGCGGTGTAAAAAAAACGTTTGTGATTTTGCTGAGATATACATAAAATAATTCAAAAATTAATAAATATGAGAATGATGAGATGGATTGTCCTGTCCCTGGTTCTCTGCCTGACAGCCAGTGCGGAGGCGAAAAAGAAAGTGCCTGTGACCGAAACATGGCCCAATGGTGAGAAAATGGACACGTGGTTTGCCGACACAACCAAAGTGGATGTGAACACACTTGGCAAACAGTATGTTTTGACCGATTACGGTGTGCGACAGGGTACAACCGACATCCAGACAGAGCAGATACAGGCGGTGATTGACCGTGCTGCGGAGAATGGAGGTGGTGTCATCGTAGTGCCGAAAGGGACATTCTTCAGTGGTAACCTCTTCTTCAAGCAAGGTACACATCTTTATCTGAAGGAGGGAGCCGTACTGAAAGGCTCAGAGCGAATCCGTGACTTCGAAATCAGGGAGACCCGTATTGAGGGCCAGACCTGTAAGTATTTCACCGCACTGATCAATGCTGACGGTGTTGACGGATTCACCATCGCCGGTAAGGGTACCATCGACGGCAACGGGACCGCCTACTGGGAAGAGTTCTGGATCCGCCGCCAGTGGAACCGTGAGTGTACGAACAAGGATGCGCAGCGTCCGCGTCTGACTTATATCTCCAATTCCAAGAACGTGACCATCCAGGACGTGCGGCTTATCAACTCTCCGTTCTGGACCAACCACATCTACCGTTGCGACCATGTGCGTTATCTCGACCTGTATATCTATTCATCGACTGTGGATATCAAAGGTCCTTCGACTGATGCTATCGACATCGATGTGTGCCATGATGTGATGGTACGAGGCTGCTATATGAATGTGAACGACGACGCTGTGGTGCTCAAAGGTGGAAAAGGTACGTTTGCCGATCAGGCTCCTGAGAACGGTCCATGCTACAATATCCTTGTGGAAAACTGTCATTTCGGTACCACTCACGGGTGTATGACATTAGGCTCTGAGTCTCTTCACGACTGGAATGTCATCATGCGCAACTGCCATTCCGACAACACGAATAACGTGTTATGGCTGAAGATGCGTCCTGACACGCCGCAGCATTATGAGTTTGTTCGTGTGGAGAACTTCACAGGCAACTGCCGCAATTTCCTTTTGGTGCGTCCATGGACCCAGTTCTATGAGAAACAGGAGCGTGCCGATATGCCGCTCTCACAGTGCAACGACATTCTCTTCCGCAATATCCGTATGAAGTGCGGCAACTTCTTCAATGTGGAGGGCTCTGACAAATATGCGCTGAAAAACTTCACCTTAGAGGACATAGACTGTGAGGACGGTGCCAAAACAAAAGCGTTCTCCAAGCGCCCTGTTCAAGGGCTGACCATGAAGAACGTTATGATAAACGGTGAGAAGATTGAAAGGTGAGAGGTGAGAGGTGAGGGGTGAGAGGTGGTTATCTCCTCAGTTTCTTGACACTTTTGCTTGTACCGTCAGTGAATTCGGTCTTTTCGATAAACACACCCTCTGAAGGTTCCGGAATTTGCCTGCCGTCAACAGAATAATACCGACGGCGGGCAATTATTTTGTCGCTCTTCTCATCCGATTTGATTTCATCTATAGCGGTAGGGTCGTGGTACAGCACCACATCAAGCTCAGCGAGAGAGGCGTATGTGCCTTCGGTGCAGATTAACTTGATATAACGGCATTCCTTATGCGCAAAGCTCATCTCGGTGCAGTAGAGCAGCCAGTTTCCTGAACTTACGGTTTCCCAGTTCACACCGTCTTTGCTGACCTGGAACTGATAATTCCGGATGAGTCCTCTGGAACTGCTGTCCATGCGTGGAGTGGCAAGGAATCCCTGGATGCTGATTTCTTTTCCCATGTCGATGGTGATATAATGAGGTGCCGATGCCACGGTTCCGCTGTATTTGCTGTGCCATTTCGTGGTGATGTCACCGTCAATCGCATTGTCGGCATACGCCTTGTCGCTGGTGGTTTCCTCGCTACTGTAGTTCAGCACAGTCCATTCGGTCTTGTCTGCAAAATAGTCGTCGACCGGTGTTTCCCTCCATTCTCCTGTCACGAAATTGATGTCAAAACGCTCGTGATAGGTGAAGGTGCATCTTGTGCCGCTGAACTCAATCGGGAAGATGATGGTCTTGCTCTCAGGAAGGCCGGAGTCTTGCCAGCGGTCGCCCACATAGAGATACGTGGTGGTTTTAGTACCTTTAATCTCAAGAATTGCGGCGGCCTGGGTGTCGAAGGCGATGTCGTTGCCGATATTGGCCAACGAGGTCCATCCGCTTTCCAGTTTTGTGGAGTATGCCATCTTACATTGGTTCGGATCCCATCCTGAGCAGGCGGAGTTGAACATGAAATAACGGTTGCCGATTCTTATGATGGCCGGCGCCTCACGCTGCTGGCTGGCAAACAGGCGGGTATGTTCGACGGCCTCACGGTAGTTCTCGTCGAGTCTGAAGAGCCCCAGATGCTGGTTCTCTTCTGTTGTGGAGATGAAATAGGCAGTGCCGTCGGTGTCCTGGAACACGTTGCAGTCACGGCTTTTGATATTGAGCGGGCGACCTCCCCAAATATAGGTGTATGCACCGTTCACAGAGTCGCATTCGAAACATGCAGCCTCTGACGCACCGTAATTACTGGATTCATAATGGCACCAGACCACGAATTTTTCTGTCTTCGGGTTGTACAGCAGCTTAGGGCGCTCTATCATACGGGTCCAGCCCAAATCCGGAGTGGAAACATAATTCTGGATAATGTTTTTCTCGAATTTCCAGTGAACCAGGTCAGTGGAGCTGTAGAGATTCACATCAGGGCTCCATTGACGTGCGCGGTTTTCTCCGACCATATACCAGATGTCTCCCACACGCACGAATCCAGGCGCATGGGCTTGCACGGTGGCGTTTGTGTCGGTTTTCCAGAGTTGTCCGTTCTGAATCGTAACCCATTCCGAAGGACGGTTGGCCAGGTATTCGTCCTGAGCTTTTTCAAGCGCCTCGATTGCCTGTTGAAACTCCTCAGGTGTCGAGGCTCCGACTTGAGTCTTATATGCTTTGCTCAAGGCATCCGCAAAAACACTCTTGCCATCGTATTCAGTAGCATTATATTGGTTTCTGGCAAGCGAGCCGAGTTTCTGCAATCTTAAATATAAATTGTAGGCTTCTTCCGCGGACCGGATGAAGGCAAGCTGCTCATCCACCCAGCTGTAGTGGTCTTCATCCTCTGTGTAATATGAGGTAATTGTGGAAAGCACGCTGCTGACGGAATCAATGGCAGCGAACTTTGTGCCCTTTATCGTATTATAAAGTGAATCCGACTCAGCTTTCAGAGCTTTATAGGCAACGGTGATCGACTGGTATTTCTCATGTGTGCTCCTCAACTGGTCAATCGCCTCCTGCATGCCTTTCTCTCCTGATTTTGCCAGCTCATAGACGTTGAAAGCCTCGGCAAACTCATCGGTGTTATACCACGTCTGACGGTCTGTTTCCACAGTGTCGGCCACGCAAAGGGAATGCCATTCATCTAATGCGGCTGAATAGTCGCTCTCTTCCATTTCCAACTGATAGAATTTGAAGTCGTCAACATCCAAGGTCGTACTGTTGGTTGTGTTGAAGAAAAATCCGAACTCAATCTCTCCGCCAATCGCCAGCGTCTCAATCTCATACGTCTGATTTTGCTTGGTGATCACATTCACCGAGTCATTACCCAGATAGAATTTGATTTCTCCTGTGAACACCGGCACGACGACCGCCGTCAGTTTATAACGTCCTGTCGGTAAATTGGAGATAATCTGGAAAGCCTTTCCACTCGTACTGCCAGAGCTTTTCTGGATTTGCCAGTGGTTCTGGCCGGAAGCAATCAGACCACCCCCTTTCCCTACTTTGATGATTTTCGACTGAACACCAGATGTGGAGAAATCCAAACTCCATCCGGTGGGCGCATCATCCACCATTGTGTCATCGTCAAAAGCACTGTTGACGATATATGTCTCAGTGACATCGGTCTGAGCAGTGGCGTTGAGGATTGCCATGCAAACCAATGAGAAGAGAAAAACAACATGTCTCATAGCAAAACGTTTTGTAAAAGTGATTAATTTTCCCCTTGGCAGTATATAAGAGAATTCAGAAAGACTCAATACGCATTGCCAGATATGCAAATATAGTGGTTTTTTTATTTGGAAAACATATTTATGCGTAAAATTTTGTAAAATCAGATGAATATTGTAACTTTGAGAATCAATACAAAAACAACATCTTCATATTATGATTAAACGACTATTAGATTTTCTGGACGCCTCGCCAGTGAACTTCCTGGCTGCGAGGAATATCGCGTGTGAACTGGAGAAAGCAGGCTATCAACCGGTTGACCCTAAAGAGCCGATAGGCAAGTTGAAGGCGGGCGACAAACTCTATGTGACGAAGAACGACTCGTCGGTCTATGCTTTTGAGATTGGTGAAAAACCGTTGGCTGAAGCGGGATTCAAGATAATCTGCGCACATTGCGACTCACCTACTTTCCGTATCAAACCCAATGCGGAGATACTCTGTGAGGGAGGTATCACAAAGCTGAATACGGAGGTATATGGAGGCCCTATCATGTCCACTTGGTTTGACCGGCCTCTGACGATAGCAGGAAGGGTGATTGTGAGAGGTGAGGATGCCGTGAATCCGAAGACCTTGCTGCTACACGTGAAGCGGCCTGTGATGCAAATCAGCAACCTTGCCATTCATTTCAACCGTCAGGTGAACGACGGCGTGGCTTTAAGCAAGCAAAAAGACGTGCTCCCGATTATCGGCATCGTGACCAGTGAACTGGAGAAAAAGAATATGCTCATCAACCTTATCTGCGGTGAGCTGAACATCTCAGAAGAAGAGATTCTGGACTTCGACCTCTATCTGGCTGATGCCACGCCTGCCTGCACCTTCGGCATTCACGATGAGTTTATCTCATCAGGCAGACTTGATGACTTGTCGATGTGTTATGCGGGTCTGGAGGCACTGATGGCATCCCCTGCAGGCGAAGTAACGAAAGTGCTGGCGATTTTCGACAATGAGGAGACTGGCTCCCAGACCAAACAAGGTGCGGCAAGCCCGTTCCTTGCTGCAATGCTCAAGCGTATCGCCTTGGCGCAGAGCGGTACGGAGGAAGCTTTCTTCCAGGCCGTGGAGCGCGCGTTCATGGTGTCGGCCGACAATGCGCACGCATGGCATCCTAACTACTCGGAGAAATACGACCCGACAAATCATCCTGTGTTGGGTGGTGGTCCGGTGGTGAAATTCAATGCGGCACAGAAGTATGCGAGCGATGCCGTGTCGGCGGCGGTATTTTCCGAAATATGCAGGGAAGCAGGTGTGCCGTGTCAGCGCTTTGTCAACCACAGCGATGTGGCGGGAGGCAGCACGTTGGGCAATATCCTCGCTTCCTCCATCCCGCTCCGTGGTGTGGATATGGGCAACGCCATCCTTGCCATGCACAGTTGCAGGGAGACCGGCAGTGTGGCTGACCACATCTATTGTGTGAAAGCTTTCACACAGTTCTATAGTTAATTTTTTCACATATAATAAAAGTGTGCCAAGAATAATCGGCACACTTTTATTGTATGATTATTGTTTTTCTCCATCTGTATGCCAAACGGATAATGCCGTTTAGCAGACTCCCTCACTAATGGGGAGGGCGGGGGAGGGGCTTTTTAAAAGCTGATGTTTACACCGCCCATGAATGTGGCATGAGGCATCGGATAGCCGAGGTTGATCTCGTAGTCCTGACCCAACAGGTTCTCACCCCTTGCCCAGATTGCCAGATTCTTGCATAACTGGTAGTTCACAGTGGCGTTGAGCAACCAAAAGCTCTCTTTCTTCTCGTTTGCACCCACAACAGTGTAGAGGTTGTTGATATACATCAGACCTGCTACGACATTCCACTTACTCTGGTGGAAATTGGCACCGAGGAATCCCTTGTATTCCGGTGCTGCCACAATCTTGTTCTCCATGTGGAGGAACGAGTGGTTGGTGTTAAGCGACCAGTGGCTGTTGAGACGGTACTGAGCCTCCAACTCAAATCCGTAGTTCTCAATCTCTCCGGTGTTCACGTTACGAGGACCTCCATCCACCATCATCGTCTGAATCATGTTGTCACCTTTCAGATAATAAACGTTGGCACCATAAGTAAGTGATCCGATGCGGTCGCGCCATGAGAGCTCGTAATTCCAGATGCGTTCAGGCTCAAGGTCTTCGGTTGAAGGCGGATAGAGATACATCTCACGCATCGTCGGATTTCGGAACCCTTTGCTTGCCATCGCTTTCAACACACCAGTGGTGGAAGGACGGACAACGATACCAGCCTGTGGAATCCATTCCGTACCGGTCACACTATGGTGATCCACACGCACACCCGCATCAACAGTCAGCCAGCTGAGCAGATCCTGACGGAAATCCACATAACCTGCAATCTCATCACGGTCGGACTTACCGCTCTGCTTGTTCGGAGTGTCGAGCACCTCTCCGGTCTCTTTCGATGTGTAGTAAGCATGTCCGTAGATATGCTGATAGTCGAACCCGACGGTCACACGGTTGCCTTCAAACAACTTTGCGCTCTGATACAGCGACACACCGGTCAGATTATCTTTCGAACGGAAGTAACGCTGTGTGGGTTGCTCCGGGTTTCCTGTTCCGTCGTCAATCTTATGCCGGCCGAAGTTGGAATATACACTGAGTGCACCACTTGTGCGGTCATAATGATTTTCCAGGGCTGCCGACACCACACCACGGGTAATCCACTGGTCGGCATCCCAAAGCGGGGATGTGGTGCTTCCCGGATAAGAGGCATTGAAATGGATGATGTCGGCGTCCAAATAGGCATTCCAGTGAGGATTGAAGTCGCAGCCCACCTTGGCATAGCCGCCATATTGCCCGAATCCCATGCGCGGCCGGTGGTTGTCGGACCGGTTATACTGAGCGGACACCGTGGAAGAGAATTTGCCGCAGCGCACCTGGTTGGTGGCTTCCGACTGGAAAGTTCCGTAGCTGCCCGCACCCAGGTTGATATTGGTGTTGACACCGTCTTTCTTGGCAGCACGTGTCACGATATTCATCACCCCCCCCATGGCATTGGATCCGTAGAGCACAGAAGCCGGACCGCGCAAGACCTCTATCCGCTCAGCCATCAACGTCTGATAGCTGTCGGAGATGGGATGTCCGTAAACACCGTTGTATTGAGGATGTCCGTCGATGAGCACCATCATCTGCCCACCGCCCGCTGAGGTACCACGGAGGCTGATACCTCCGGCAGCCCCCCCCGACACGCCATATCCCATCATGCCACGGCTAGTGACAAACAAAGAAGGCACCTGCTGCATCACAACAGGCAAAACAGACGGCTGCTCCTGTCCGGTGAGCTGTTCGCGGTTGAGCACAGTCACAGTGTTTGGCAAATACCTCACGTCAACCGCATTACGTGTGCCGGTCACCACCACTTCATTTAAGGAGAGTGTGTCGTTTTGTGCATAAACCAACTGGCACATGACAAAAGCCATGAGCAAAAATGTGTTTTTTCCCATTGTGAGGATACTTTAACAGTTTAGCACTTAATTTTTCCAGATTTTCAGTAAGAGCCAAGTGCCGAATACCTGTAGGAGTAAGCCAGGCCATCCGATGGTGAAGTCGGCCACTGTCGCACTGATGCCTCCTGTGAGCGCAAGTTCCACCAGTCCGCCGACCAGTTCGCATGCAAGCACCACACCAGCAAGCACCACCAGGTTGACGCTCTTGAAATATTGCGCTGCAAGACCTGCTGCCAGTGCAAGTAAGATGAGCTTCACCATCATCATTTGAAGGACACCTCCTTCAGGCTGACCGAATAAGAGGTGGTTCACCAACGGTGAAGCCACAGCCGCCAGCAATCCCACTTTCCATCCGAATTTATAGGATCCGGCAAGAATGACAAAAGAGAGTGGTGCAAGGATGATACCTCCCTGAGGAATCAGATGGCAAATTTGAGGCAAAGCAATGTTGCAGGACACGAAAAGGGCTGCCATCAGATACGTTCTTACTTCACTGTAATTTAAAGAATACAATTTTACGCTTGCTTCCATAATTAAATGTTGTTTGTAATAATTTCCCGATATAAGCTTTGACTAATTATAAATCTGTTGATTTCTCTGCAAATATAATGAAATTTTATCAATGGCAATATGAGATTCCTGAAAAAAATCTTTTTATTGGAAAATCAGGCATTTAATCTGCCTATTTCTTTGGAAATCTCCCACTCAGCCATGGTATTTTCTCCACATAAGGCACCAGCCATGCACACAAGCATGGAATGATGATGCAGAGGATGATGAAGTCGTCGAGCCTACCCACCAGGCTCCGGCCGTTGGAGATGGTGATAAAGCGGTAGAGGGTGAGCATCGGGTAGTGTGCCACGAAAAACACCATGGAATGCTGTCCTATGAAGTTCAGCCATGGCACACGAGGAATGTTCAGCGACAGCAGGATGCCAGAGAGTCCGCACAAAGCCAGGGTGGTGTTGATCACCATTCCGTATGGGTTTCCCATCCATTTGTTGTTCATCATGTTGTATTGCCCGTGAATCGCCACATTGAGAATACAGAAGGCGACGGTGATGATGATGGACAGCATCAGTGTGTTTCTTCGCCTCATCCGTGCCAGCAGCCAGTGCCAGGCATGTCCCAGAAAGAAGATGAACACACCGAAGAAGATGTTGTTGAGGAATAAAAAGAGCGGATTGCCTATGCTGAAAAGCCACCAGCTGATGGCAGGAAACAACAATACGGTCCACTGGATCCACAACAGGCTCAGTTTTTTTCCGTTGCGCAGCGTCACTGTCTTTGTCGAGGCTTTCCGCATGAAATGCATGATGATATAGGCGCAGAAGAAAGAGAGCAGAAACCAGATAGGTGCATTGCCATAGAAAGAACTCTCATTCCAGATGTGACTCCATTCCAGCGGCTCCACAGGATGGTGATACCGTTTTACGACAAACGGCATCACGCCGAAATAGCAGATGTTGCCGATGATGCCCCATGCAAAATAGGGGATGAGCAGGCGTTTTGCTTTGTCGATGCAGTATTTTGCGGAGTCACCTCCGATGGTCTTGTTGAAGTAGCCGGCTTTGAAAAAGAAGAACGGCATGAAGTAGAAAGACCAGTAATATAGTGTGTTCCACCATTCTGTGTTCTGGCCGGTGAGGCCGGTGATATGATGGAGCATCATTCTCAGTATGCAAAGACCGCAAAGCAGGTCGAACGCATGATTGCGTGGCTTGCTTTGCGGACGTGTTTGTTCGGGTGCTGTATAATTCATTAAAAACCTGTCTTTATTGTCCTTTTCCTTTTCTTGCGTTCAATTCCTCGAGTGTGAGATTCTCACGGATGAAATCACTCTCATCCTCCACGGCATTGTTGTCTGACTGCCGGGGCTGTTGTGCTTGTTGTGCAGTATGCACATCAGTGGTGTTTTCCACTTGCTCGTTCGTCAGTGTCAGGCTCGGATTGAGATGGCGTTTGCGCTCAATATGCTGACGTTCCATAGCCTTCGTCTCGAACGGGTAGTCGTCGGTATCCTCCGACTTGATCACCACCTTCATACCTACGAACGCATAGTTGTCGTGCATGTCGATAAGTTCCACGTCACGCATCCGGATACACCCTTCGCTGGCACGTCCAGGCACACTCTCCTCGTTGTTGGTGTTGCCATGAATGCCGATACCTTTGTGTCCAGGAGTCACCAGACGGTGGAAATAATGGCCATAGGAGAGTATCTCACCTCGTCCGTCGCCAAAATCGTGTGTCCACCCCGAAGCGTCAACGATTTCGGATATGGTGAACGGATTATCCATCGTGCAGTGAGGTGTCTTCATATCACCGCTCTTCTCTTTTTGTCCCTTCTTGCGAGAGAAGCAGCAGTCGTAGCGCGCCAGCATCACCGTGTCTGTTCCCTGCGCCTCGTACACATAGAGATAATAGTCTTTTTTCGACATGACGATGAAGCAGTTCTCACGGTTCCGCATCAACTCCGGGTGGCTGATGGTGGCATCGGGTGCTATACGTATATTATGGTCTCCGTATTCATCCCATACCTCTTCTTTTACATCGGTATAAGCCAGTCCGTTACCCTCATCTTCGCACTCTGTCGCTTCTTCCGTGTTGTCTGCTGCTTCTGCTTCTGCTTCACTCTCAACCACTTCTTTTTCTTCCGTATCAAGCAAGTCAGGCAGCTTCTTGTCGTTTCCACAGCCGCAAGAAAGCCAAAGTGTACCACAAACCAATGTGGCCAATACAAATCTTAAAGTTTTGATACTCATGACAAGATACACTTTGCACAGTTCTCTATTGTCCGTAATATTCCAGGTAGCTGAACTGTTTTGACACATAGAATGTGTTGCCCAGGTAATTCACACCATACCAGTCACCGTCATCATAACCGTTGAAATTCAGCTTTGTACCTTTAGGCACTGATCGGTTTCTGCCATTGGCGTCAGTGAGGTATCCGGCGCTAAGACTAGGCGCGAATCTGAGACGAACTCCGGTTCCGTTGATGACCACATATACTTTACTGCCAGTGCTTGCCGCCATGTGCTGAGCGCCATGGACTGCACCTTCGTTCTGAACGATTTTTTGAGGAGCGCTCTTTGCCTTTTCAGCTTCTTCTTCAGCTTTCTTTTGCTCTTCTTTAGCAACTTCGGCTTCCTCTTCAGCTGCTTTAGCCTTTTCCGCCATCTCCTGTTTCTGCTGTTCTAACTGCTCCACCTGCTGACTCATCGCTTTCATCTCCTCGTTGTTCTTGTTTAGGAAATAATAGACGCATCCTCCAATGAGCAGGATAGCCAGAGCCCCGATGATAGCATAGAGCCAAGTCTGGTTACTTTTACCGTTAGAAGGTTGTACCGGCTGTTGGTATGGCTGCTGTGCCGGTTGCTGCTGATACATTCTTGTCTCTTCGTTGTTTACTGGAGCGGCCACAGGAGCGCCACATTTAGGACAGAATTTGGCATTGTCCAAAATCTGATTTCCACATTTACTGCAAAAAGCCATAGTATGATTGTTTTAGTTAAATATTTGTGAATTATTGATTGCAAATTTATAGAAAAAAAATCAGAATAAAATAAAAAAGGTGCAAAAACGTTATAAATATAGTGGAGAATCACTTGAAAACATTTTCTTATGCGATTTATTACATTTTTATTAACACCATTAATATTTAGTCTGAATATGTGTACACAACAATCTGTTTATGATTTCAAGGTGACGGATGCCAAAGGAAATACCGTCCCGATGTCGGATTACAAAGGAAAAGTGCTGCTGATAGTCAATACAGCCACCCGCTGCGGATTCACCCCTCAGTATGAGGAGCTTGAGAAACTGTATGAAAAATATGTGGAGCAGGGTTTTGAGATTCTCGACTTCCCTTGCAACCAGTTCGGTGAGCAGGCCCCCGGCTCTGCTGAGGAAATCCATGAGTTCTGCACCATCAATTTCAAAGTGCGTTTCAAATTGTTTGAAAAGATTGATGTGAATGGTGAGAATGAAGAGCCTCTCTTCGCTTTCCTGAAGTCTCAGAAAGGATTCCAGGGATGGGATTCGGAACATAATCTCAGTGCCCTTCTCGACGACATGCTGAAGAAAGCTGATCCTGATTATGCATCCAAACCGTCCATCAAATGGAACTTCACGAAATTCCTCGTTGATCAGAACGGTAATGTTATCCAACGTTTCGAACCTACTGCCGATATCAGTAAGATTGATGCTGCGGTAGCAGAACTGCTGAAATAATTATTTCCTAGTGAAAAACAAGTAAGCCCGCATCCATTAGCGGGCTTTTTTCATATATTTGTTCAGGAAATCCAAGATTCGTTGCTGCACGCTTTTTCCACAGCTGTGAGGTATCTCCCACAGCTCGGTTTCCAGATGACTGCTGTAGCCCAGTTTCTCCCAAGTGGTCCGCATCTCGGCAAACGCAGCTTCCACGCCTCGCACAGGGAAGAGGTGGTCTTTTGTGCCATTGATAAAGAGTGAAGGCTTAGGTGCTGCCAAAGAGGCGATGTGAGGATAGTCCATGTATTGCCGCAGGGCTGGCAGACAGTTGGCGAAGCCCCCGTTTTCTTTCTTCCCGTCTGCACGGCTCATCTGAACATTCGTGGTTGTCATCCAACAAACGGCCGCACAGGCTTTGATGCGGTCGCTCAGTGCGGCTAGCATCCAAGCCCTGTAAGCCCCCATCGAACAGCCGGCACAGGCAATCCGTTCGCTGTCGACAAAAGGCAGTTGTGCCAGCACTTCCGTTGTGGTGATATCGTCGTAATGCATAAAGCCGCACAGGTTACGTCCCAACATCATCATATTGCCTGCAATCAGGTCGTATTTCTGGCGGTCCACTCCTTCTTCACGTCCTCGCTCGCCCCACATCGGAGCATCGGCTGACAGGCACACATAGCCATGACGCGCGAGGAAATCCCCCAGATACTGTCCTTCGTAGAGATTCTTAGCCCACAGGTCGGCATCCGCTTCAACTTCAGGTGTTTCACCAAACGGTCTGATCATCTTTTCTTTTCCGATAAAGAGGTGGGTTCCATGGTCATGGAGGAGGTTAACGGCGGGGAACGGACCGTCTCCGTCGGGCACCAGCACGTATGCCATTATCCGGCTGTAGGCATTCACGTTGAACCACACCTTCAGCGCTTTGTAACCTTCCCGTTGCTCCTCCGCCGTTATTTCCATGTCGAACGAGTCGGCTGCTTTCGGCGGTGTCATCATACATTCCAACACTTTTGCCCGTGCCACTTTCTTCCAGTTGCCATAGTCTTCTATCCCCGAATGCTCCCATGAGAGAGGGTAAGTGAGTTCCTTTTTCAACTGCTCCAAATAGCTTGGCAGCTCAAACGAGAATTCACTCCGTTCCCGCTTTTGAATGTCTTTCTGGGCAAACAGGCAGACGGAACAAAGGAAGTAAAAGAATATTGTTGAGATTCTTTCCATTTTCATAGGCAATAATTCCAAAACGGATGAGTGGTCTTTGCTAAAAGAAAGAGGACGGCCGGACAGCTTCCGGTCGCCCTCTGCTTTCACATATTAGTCAGTCAGTTAGTCGGCAAGTTTTGCTTTGATGAACTCACGGTTCAGACGTGCGATGTTGGAGATGGTCTCACACTTCGGACAAACAGCCTCGCAAGCGCGGGTGTTTGTGCAGTTGCCGAATCCAAGTTCGTCCATCTTCGCCACCATTGCCTTTGCGCGCTTCGCTGCTTCAGGGCGTCCCTGAGGGAGGAGAGCCAGCTGGCTCACCTTTGAGCTGACAAAGAGCATGGCAGAACCGTTCTTGCAGGCAGCGACGCAGGCACCGCATCCGATGCAAGACGCGCAGTCCATTGCGGCGTCGGCATCCTGCTTAGGAATCAGGATGGCATTGGCGTCCTGAGGTGCTCCGGTACGTACGCTCACGTAGCCTCCGGCCTGTATGATCTTGTCGAATGCCGTGCGGTCCACCATACAGTCCTTAATTACCGGGAATCCGGCAGAGCGCCACGGCTCGATGGTGATGGTGTCGCCGTCGTTGAACTTACGCATATAGAGCTGGCAGGTGGTGGCGCCGCGCTCCGTCTTTCCATGTGGAGTTCCGTTTACATACAGAGAGCACATACCGCAGATACCCTCGCGGCAGTCGTGGTCAAACACGAACGGCTCCTTACCTTCCTCAATCAGTTGCTCGTTAAGAATATCGAGCATCTCCAGGAATGAAGTATCACCAGGGATGTCCTTCATTACCTTTGTCTCAAAATGGCCCTTGTCTTTCGGACCGTTCTGCTTCCAGTATTTTACTGTGAATGATGTTAAAACCTTTTCAGCCATGGTGATTAATTTTTGTAGTTACGTGTTTGTACCTTGATTGCCTCATATTCGAGCGGCTCCTTAATGAGCGTAGGAGCGGTGTTGTCGTCTCCCTCATATTTCCAGCAGCCCACATAGAAGAAGTTCTTGTCGTCGCGCTTTGCTTCTCCTTCCTCTGTCTGGTGCTCTTCGCGGAAATGGCCGCCGCACGACTCCTCACGTGAGAGAGCGTCGTAGGCGATGAGTTTACCCATGGTGATGAAGTCGTCGAGGTGTATGGCCTTGTCGAGCTCCACGTTCAATCCCTTGCGGTCGCCAGGGATGAAGAGGTTGGTGTCGAACTCCTTACGCAGCTCTTCAATCAGCTTGATACCTTTCTCCAGTCCTTCTTTCGTACGGCCCATTCCAATATACTCCCAGCAGATATGGCCGAGTTCCTTATGGATGGAGTCCACGCTTCGCTTACCCTTGATGCTCAGCAGCTTCTGGATACGCTGCTCAGTGGCTTTCTCCACTTCTGCAAATTCCGGGGCATCGGTAGAGATGCGCGGCCAGATAGCCTGGTCGGCCAGATAGTTCTGTATGGTGTATGGTAGTACGAAGTAACCGTCGGCCAGACCCTGCATCAGAGCGGATGCACCGAGGCGGTTAGCTCCGTGGTCGGAGAAGTTGCACTCACCGATGGCAAACAGACCAGGGATAGATGTCTGCAGTTCGTAGTCCACCCAGATACCGCCCATCGTGTAGTGGATGGCAGGGAAGATCATCATCGGGTTGTAGTAGTCCACACCGTCGCGTGTAATCCGTTTCTCTCCTGGATTCACGTCCGTAATCTCCTCATACATATCGAAGAGGTTGCCATAACGCTGACGAATCACGTCGATGCCCAGACGCTGGATTGACTCAGAGAAGTCGAGGAATACAGCCAGACCGGTGTTGTTCACGCCGAATCCTTTGTCGCAGCGCTCTTTGGCAGCACGGCTGGCCACGTCGCGAGGCACGAGGTTTCCGAAAGCCGGATAGCGGCGCTCCAGATAGTAGTCGCGGTCTTCCTCCGGAATCTCATATCCCTGCTTGGTTCCTGCCTGCAGTGCCTTGGCGTCTTCCAGTTTCTTTGGTACCCAGATACGTCCGTCGTTACGCAGCGACTCCGACATCAGCGTCAGCTTTGACTGTTTGTCACCATGAACCGGGATACAGGTCGGGTGGATCTGCACATAGCATGGGTTAGCGAAATAAGCTCCCTTTCGATAGCAAGACATAGCGGCCGAGACGTTACAGCCCATGGCATTGGTGGAGAGGAAATAGGTGTTGCCATAACCGCCGGTAGCGATGACTACGGCGTTTGCGGAGAAACGCTCCAGCTCACCTGTCACGAGATTCTTGGCGATGATACCGCGTGCACGGCCGTCGATAATCACCACGTCGAGCATCTCATAGCGTGTGTAGAGCTTGACCTTACCTGCATTCACCTGTGCAGAGAGTGCTGAATAGGCGCCGAGTAGCAATTGCTGTCCGGTCTGACCTTTTGCATAGAACGTACGGCTCACCTGTGCTCCACCGAACGAGCGGTTAGCGAGAGTGCCTCCATATTCACGGGCGAAGGGAACTCCCTGTGCCACGCACTGGTCGATGATGTTGTTGCTCACTTCCGCCAGACGATATACGTTGGCTTCACGTGCACGGTAGTCACCACCTTTCACGGTGTCGTAGAACAGACGATAAACGGAGTCGCCGTCGTTCTGATAGTTCTTGGCGGCGTTGATACCACCCTGAGCGGCGATGGAGTGAGCTCGGCGCGGTGAATCTTGTATGCAGAAGTTCAGCACGTTGAAGCCCATCTCCCCGAGAGATGCGGCAGCACTGGCGCCAGCCAGTCCGGTTCCTACCACAATCACGTCAAGCTTCAGTTTGTTCTTTGGGTTGACGAGTCGCTGGTGTGCCTTGTAGTTGGTCCATTTCTCAGCAACTGGTCCTTCTGGTATTCTTGAATTTATTGTTGTCATAGTTGATAGATTTTTACTTGTTATAGACAATAACTTCTTTTGTTAGAGAAATGGAGGATTATTCAGCTGTATTCTCTGCTGGAGCAGGTTCTTCAACAGCTTCTTCTTCAGCTTCGGCATCCGGTTTCTGACAGCATTCGCCGTTAGGTGCTCCACAGTGCGCACAGGCCTGTCCTTCCTCGCAGCAAGGCGTATCTTGTCCGCATCCCGGACATGTCTTCTCAGCCTCTTTCCCGCAGCATTGGGCAGCAGCGTTAGGGTCGCAGCATTCCGCATTTTTTTTGCAGCAGTCGGCTTTGGCGTCTGGTTTGCAGCAATCAGGCAGTGGTGAGCAAGATGTGCATTCGCATTCTTCGCAGTTGTCGATGCAGGCGCAAGCCTCGCAGAGAGCAGGTGCCTCACAGCATTTTAGCGACGGAGCCGTTCTGGTGGCGAATCCGAGCACAACGACAAGGAACATCAGCATGACCACGGTCACGTAGATGTTGCCGATGATTTTCCAGCGTTTGAACCACACGTTGCCGCTCCAGCCTACGGTCTGGATTGCTGACCAGAATCCGTGAGTGAGATGGAGCCAGATGGCAGCCAGCCAGATGATGTAGAGAATCGTGTAGATAATACCACATGTCGTCTGGAAGTTGAAGGTCTCAGCGATTCGCGCAAATCCGTTAGTCGGACCCGGACATACAGCTGTGCCAGCCAACTCGGCATACATCATGTGATACCAGAAGTTGTAAAGGTGAAGAATCAAGCCTAGCAGCACAACAATGCCGAGCACGAACATGTTTTGTGAAGACCACTCCACTTTGTCGGGCTTGTTGGTCACCTCATAGCGGTTGTTTCCACGCGCCTTACGGTTCTGCAGCGTAAGAATCAGGGCGTAGATGATATGAATTGCGATGAGCGCCATCAGCGCAACGGTTGCTACTACCGCATACCAGTTTGCACCAAGGAATTCGCAAATCATGTTGTAGCCTTTCCCTGAAATCAGAGCCACCACGTTCATACAGGCGTGGAACGTGAGGAACAGAATCAGTGCCATGCCAGTTACCGACATAATCACTTTCCTTCCGATAGAAGAATTAGTTAACCACATAAATTGTTGATTTAAAAAAGTTAATATTGTTTTGATTATTTCTGATTAGGCATACGTCGAATTATACGCATTGGCATATTAATTGCAAATGTAAATTTTTTTTAACACTTATACAAGAAAATCTTGTATTTTTTTTGTATGAATATGATTATATGAAGGAATTTTTATAACTTTGCGATTAAATAAAAAACAGGATTTACAGATATGAGGAAATTATTATTATTGTCAGTGCTTGTTGTTTGCCCATGGAATCTGCTTGCTCAGGATGAGGTGCCGGCACAGGCGGTTCAGTTATCGAACGAGACTCCCGACTCCATCATTGATGACGAGCCGGTACGTACAGTGGTAGTTCAGGAGACCCTACGCTTTGGCTATCTCAGTTATGACCAGATTATCAAAAACATGAATGAGTATGAGGAGGCACAAAAAACAGTGGATGCTTTGCGTGCCGCCTACGATAGAGAACTCAACCGAAGCGAGGAGGTATTCTCCAAACAGTTCGCAGAATATGTGGAGGGTCAGAAATCCTTTCCTGAAAATATATTGCTGAAGCGCCAGAAAGAACTTCAGCAGACCATGGAGCAGAGCCTTCAGTTCAAGAAGGAGGCAAAAGCCCTGCTCGACGAGAAAGAGGAATCGGTGTGGAACGAATTGAAAACGAAGGTTGACCGGGCTGTGTTCGAAGTGGGCATGAGCCGTAGGCTGGCGTTTGTCATCAACACCGACAAGACGTCATATCCGTTTGTGAATCCGGGAATAGGAGAGAATATAACAGAAGCTGTGCTGGCCAAATTAAAAGAACAATAAAAAACTGACGAATGAACGATTACACAATTTTTAATTTGGACGAAGGTCCTATCGGTGTGTTCGATTCCGGTTATGGCGGACTGACCATCCTTGATGAGATTCGCAAGGAGATGCCTCAATATGATTATATCTATCTTGGTGACAATGCCCGTGCACCTTATGGCACACGTTCTTTCGACGTGGTATATGAGTTTACGGTTCAGGCTGTAGAGAAACTTTTCAAGCTGGGTTGTCCTCTGGTGATTCTGGGTTGCAACACTGCTTCCGCGAAGGCGCTCCGTTCAGTTCAGCGCTATTATCTGCCGAAATATGCGCCCGACCGTCGAGTGCTGGGCGTGATTATCCCTACGGCAGAGATAGTAGGCGCCATCTCACGTTCACAGCATATTGGTGTTCTGGCCACATCCGGGACGATCAGTTCGGAGAGTTACAACATGGAAATCCTCAAACAGTCGCCGAAAGCAGTGGTGACGGGTCTGGCTTGTCCGATGTGGGTGCCGATTATCGAGAACGGAGAGGCCGACAAGCCGGGTGCCGATTACTTCGTGAAAGACAGCATCGACAAACTGATGGCGATGGATCCGGAAATCGACACAATTATTCTGGGCTGCACACATTTTCCGCTGCTGATGGATAAAATCCGGAAATATGTGCCGGAAAATGTGAAACTGGTACCTCAGGGACAATATATTGCCCGTAGTCTTCAGGATTATCTAAGGCGTCATTACGAGATGCGAGAGAAAATCACGATGGGAGGAACGTGCACCTACTACACCACGGAATCTGCGGAGAAATTCCAGGAGTCGGCAGCTCTTTTCCTTCATGAAGACGCTAAGAATCTGGAAGTGCGACGCATCAATCTCCGCGGAATGATGTAATCAGTACGAGACGCTGCACTCAATGCCGGAGGCTCTTACTTTCCCGGCAATAGCATCTAACTCCTTCTTTGTTGCTTTCTCAAGCAGTGGAGAAGGAGTTTCTCTGTCTATGGTGTAAATCATCACGCATTTTGGCCTGATAGCCTTTACTGTCTCGAGCCACGGCAAAACATATTCGTCTGTCGTGTTGCACATGTTTCTTCCTTCATGAGTTCCACGGAGGAACATTGTCTGGATGATGCATGATTTCCCGTATTCCCTCATCTTCTCTATGATGTCGCCAACGGCATATTTACCCACCGGCTTGTCGAGGGCTCGGATATAGTCGTCTGAAACGGTGTCGAGCTTCAGGATGTTGTTATCCACTTTCTTCAGAGCCTCGAACACCTCCGGCTTGACAATCCGGGTGGCATTGCTGAGCACGCTAATCTTGCACTGTGGGAAAAACTCATCGCGCAGGGCAATCACGTCGTCAACTATCTCCGGGAATTCGGGGTGGATAGTAGGTTCACCGTTCCCGGCAAAGGTAATGACATCAGGTTTGGGACCGTTGGCCTGCATATCTTCAAGACGAGCCCTCAACACCTTCCTCACTTCTTCCCTTGAAGCCATCTTCTTTCCCTTACGTCCGTCTTTGTTATAGCCACATTCACAGTAAATGCAGTCGAAAGTGCACCGCTTGCCGTCGGCAGGCAAGAGGTTTATGCCGAGTGATACTCCCAATCGGCGGCTGTGAACCGGACCGAACACTGGTGATGGATATAGTACAGTCATAATTTTCTTTGTTTAAAAAATACTTATTCTTTATTACAAACAAAGACAACGGCTCATCACGAACCGTTGCCTCCCTATTTTTAACCTAAACCTTAACTATGAAAAATCTAATTTTTCAATTGCAAATATGCGAATAAACTTTTTAATGACAAAATTTTATGTGAATTTTTTTTTAATTTTTTCTTTTTTTCTGTTTTCATGACAAAAAAAATATAAAATAAAGGAAATTGCAAAGTCAACATGCTGATTTTTCTTATATTTGCAAAAAAGAAAGGCTATGACAGACAGAGAGATTAAATTCGCAGAAGAACACCGGAATGAGGATGTCAACGACCTCCTTCTCCATGCCTCCAATTATCCGGATGTGGATATGGCAAGAGTGGCAGCGCAAATTCAGGGTTGGCAGACAGCCGTCCAGAAACTGCCGTCATGGGCAGCGACGGATGGAATTATCTATCCGGTTCATCTGTCGATGGAGCAGTGCTCATCTGAGCTGACAGCTGAATATAAGGGACTGCTCATCAGTTTTATGGTGGAAAACGACCACCCATTCTTCATCACAGACCTCACAGGAGGGTTCGGGGTGGATGCTGTGATGATGGCGAGAAAGGTGGAAAATGCTTTTGTCACATACGTGGAACGCAATTCCGCCCTTTGTGACCTGGCCCGCCATAACTTTCCGCTCATGGGGGTGGATGATTTCGACGTGATAGAAGGTGATTGTGTGGAGATTCTGGATGGGCTTTTCCTTCAGGATGTAATCTATATTGATCCTGCTCGTCGTGATGAGCATGGCCGCAAGACATACGCTATCGAAGACTGTGCTCCAGATGTGTGCAGACTTCAAGACCAGTTGACTGAAAAGGCTACACATGTTATGATTAAGCTTTCGCCTATGCTCGACATATCAGATGTGATTTCCAAGTTGAAGAATCTGTCGGAACTGCATGTAGTCAGTGTAGAAGGAGAATGCAAGGAACTACTGGCATTGTTGACAGATGATATGGAAGAAACTCCGATGATATGCTGTGTAAATATCATGGGGAAAGGAAATAAAATCGGTAACTTTTATTTCACAAGGGAGGAAGAGACACAGGCTGTCTGTGAATATGCGATCCGACCACAGACATTTCTTTATGAACCCAATGCATCTGTGATGAAGGCGGGAGCGTTCAAGTCGGTGGGATGCCGGTGTAACGTTCAGAAACTGCATCCTAACTCACATCTCTATACTTCTGGAATCTTAAATACCGAATTCCCTGGAAGAAAATTCGAGGTTGTGGATGTTTTTTCTTTCCAGAAACAGGATATTAAACGACTCACTTCGTCTGTCAAGAAAGCCAATATCACTGTCAGAAACTTCCCAATGTCAGTGGCCGACCTCCGCAAACGCCTTAAAATCAGTGAGGGTGGCAACGATTATCTGTTCGCCACCACCCTCAACGATAATTCAAAAGCGCTTATTCTCTGTAAGAAGCTATAAGATCTGAAGAAAACCTTCAACCCTTTCTCCTCTTACCTCTTTCTTCTTTACGGTTGCTTGCCGATATAGGCAAGAATACCACCATCTACATAAAGCACATGGCCATTCACGGCGTCGGATGCGGCTGATGCGAGGAATACGGCCGGACCACCCAGTTCTTCTGGCTCAAGCCAGCGTCCGGCTGGGGTCTTAGCACAGATGAACGAGTCGAACGGATGACGGCTGCCGTCTGGCTGACGCTCGCGGAGCGGAGCAGTCTGAGGAGTTGCGATATATCCCGGGCCTATTCCGTTGCACTGGATGTTGTATTCACCATACTCGGAGCAGATATTGCGGGTGAGCATCTTCAATCCGCCCTTGGCAGCCGCATAGGCGCTTACGGTCTCGCGTCCGAGTTCTGACATCATTGAGCAGATGTTGATGATTTTTCCTGCGCGGCGTTCCATCATCTCAGGCAGCACTGCGGCGGAAACGATATACGGAGCCACCAGGTCTACGTCGATCACCTGTTGGAACTCAGCACGTTTCATCTCATGCATCGGAATGCGCTTGATGATACCGGCATTGTTCACAAGAATATCAATTTGTCCCACATCCTCATGTATTTTCTCCACCAACGCTTTTACTGCGTTCTCGTCGGTCACGTCGCAAACATAACCCTTCACGTTCTCAATTCCGGCCTCTTTGTAGTTGGCCAGTCCGCGCTCGAGAGCCGCTTCGTTGATGTCGTTGAAGATAATAGTTTTAATACCTGCCCCAACAAAGGCTTTTGCAATGTTGAAACCTATTCCGTAAGAAGCACCGGTGATCCAGGCGTTCTTACCTTCCAATGAAAACATATTTGCCATAATTCAGCAGTTTTAGAATATTAGTTGTCTTTCTTTTTGCAAAAATACGGATTTTAATTTATAATTGGAAATTTTATGAATTAAAATCTTTTATTCTTTATTATCCTAAAATCCGCAGGTGATTTGTATTTTTGATGATTTCCTCAAAAAAACGCCATACAATACAAGTGTAATAGC
>FLNY01001750.1_pt1 | contig 28464 bp, 22 predicted proteins | sample 1140381 | NCBI WGS metagenome assembly FLNY01 (sample SAMEA3878172, study PRJEB12797) | bioreactor metagenome | biome: Moose rumen | place: Sweden | collected 2011-10 | reverse complement strand
GTGGACATTCGCTTAGCACCGACCGAAGTGGAACGGAGACAGGCGCCATGCCGAGCTTAGGAGGTACCGCTTTAGCGGTAGGTTGCCTAAGCGAAAGTATGGAAGGTGCCCTCCGGGAAATGAGTAATATTTTCCAAGCTTGCGCAGGAAAATGTTGCTCTAGTAAGCGGAGCTTACATTGGGAGCACGGAGTACTTGGAAGAGTGGCTAGGATTTCATAATAAAGTATATTTTCAGGAGGATAATTAGATGAAAAACAAAATTTTAGCATTAGGAGTAATTGCCGCTTTGTCAATGGCAATGGTGGCTTGCGGCAGTTCATCAAACGATACAAAGGTAATAGAGGCCACAACAAATGATGCTGCAGAGGCTACTACAGCAGTGGATAGTGGATATGTATTTTCTTACGAGGGGACTGAGATACCGGTTGATGCAGATGTGGCACCTATTATAGAAGTACTCGGTGAGCCAAACAGTTACTTTGAGTCACCGAGCTGTGCAGCTGATGGTATAGGTAAGCTTTATACTTACAGTGATTTTGAGATACAGACATATCCTGATGGTGATGTGGACAGAGTATTATATGTACTTCTTCGTACAGACAATGTAGCGACTGCAGAGGGGATTGATTTATCAAGTTCCAAAGAAGATATTGTGTCAGCTTACGGCGAGCCTTCATCAGAGGCTACCGGTGCTATGACCTATGAGAAAAATGATGTTTCATTAGTATTTATTTTTGATGATGAAAGTCTTATTTCTATAGAATATGATAGTGCGATGAACAAGTAGATATTGATTAATTACGGCACTTTAGCAATGTAAATTAAAAAAGTGCTTGCATATTTATAGAATTAGTTGTATAGTTTTGCACAAGACAAAGGCGTCAAAGAAATATCCCTACCGTGGTGGGGACATTTCTTTGACGCCTTTTTTACGTTTTTATCTATGGAAGGAGTAGCGGTAATGGAAAGTCAGCAGATGGGATTGTATAATCCTGAGTTTGAACACGATAATTGCGGTATCGGAGCAGTGGTGTCTATAAAAGGAATCAAGACTCATAAGACTGTATCAGATGCCCTGAAGATCGTGGAGAATCTGGAACACAGAGCCGGAAAAGATGCTGCTGGAGAAACTGGCGATGGAGTAGGAATTCTGCTTCAAATCTCACACAAGTTTTTTAAGAAAGCTTGTAAAAAAGAAAAAATCGATATTGGTGATGAACGCGACTATGGAGTAGGCATGTTTTTCTTTCCGGCAGACGAGTTAAAAAGAAAACAGGCTATGAAGATGTTTGAAATCATCATTGAGAAAGAGGGCCTGGAGTTTTTAGGATGGCGTCAGGTACCCATCAAGGCAGATATACTGGGCAAATTGGCCCTTGACTGCATGCCATATATATGTCAGGCATTTATAAAGAGACCATTTGACTGTAATAAGGGCCTGGATTTTGATAGAAGATTGTATGTAGCCAGACGAGTATTTGAGCAGACTGCAGAGGATACATATGTGGCTTCTCTGTCAAGCCGTACCATAGTATACAAGGGTATGTTTTTGGTGAATCAGTTACGATTATTCTTTGAGGATTTACAGGACGAGGACTATGAATCTGCCATAGCTACGGTGCATTCACGTTTTTCTACCAATACCAATCCATCGTGGGAGCGTGCACATCCTAATAGGTTTATCGTTCATAATGGTGAGATAAATACTATTAAGGGTAATGCTGACAAGATGCTGTCACGTGAGGAAACCATGTACTCTGAGATTTTGGAGCCAGAGATGACCAAAATCACGCCGGTATGTAATCAGGCAGGTTCTGATTCTGCTATGCTTGATAATGCCTTAGAATTTTTGGTGATGAATGGTATGCCACTTCCTCTTGCTGTCATGATTACCATTCCTGAACCATGGGTAAAAAACAAGGCAATGGATCAGGCACGTCGTGATTTTTATCAGTATTACTCTACTATGATGGAGCCATGGGATGGCCCGGCATCTATACTCTTTTCCGATGGCGATATCATGGGTGCGGTGCTTGACAGAAACGGTCTGCGTCCATCGAGATATTATATTACAAATGATGATTACCTTATTCTTTCATCGGAGGTGGGAGTACTTCCTATCGAAGAGAGCCGAATAAAGGCCAAGGACAGACTCAAGCCGGGCAAGATGCTTCTTGTAGATACGGTGGAGGGACGACTGATCGATGATGATGAACTTAAGGCTACATATGCAAACAGACAGCCTTATGGTCAGTGGTTGGATGCCAATCTGGTGCATTTGGCAGATATTAAGATTCCTAATGAGAAGGTACCGGTATATACACAGGCCGAGCGTGACAGATTGCAAAAGGCATTTGGTTATTCCTACGAGGAGATAAAAGATTCAATACTTCCTATGGCACTTAATGGCGGAGAGAATACAGGCGCAATGGGTATAGATGTGCCTCTTGCAGTGTTGTCCAATCATCATCAGCCATTGTTTAATTACTTCAAGCAATTATTTGCGCAGGTGACGAATCCTCCTATTGACTCTATTCGTGAGGAGATAGTTACCGCTACAACTATTTATCTGGGCACAGCAGGCAATGTGTTGGAAGAGAAGGAAGAAAACTGCAATATGTTGCAGATAAATAATCCCATTCTTACTACCACTGATTTGATGAAAATCAAATCAATGAAAGTGCCTGGTCTGAAGGTGGCAACGGTACCTATTATTTTTTATAAAAACACTTCACTTGAAAAGGCTATCGAAAAGCTGTATGTAGAAGTGGATAGAGTAAACCATGAAGGGGCAAATATCATAATTCTATCTGACAGAGGTGTAGATGAAAATCATGTTGCCATACCATCACTTCTAGCTGTAGCCGCTGTACAGAGACACCTCGTGCAGACCAAGAAGAGGACGAGTCTGTCTATTATTTTGGAGTCAGGAGAGCCTAGGGAGGTGCATCATTTTGCTACCATATTGGGTTATGGAGCCTCTGCTATCAATCCATATCTGGCTCAGGAGACAATAGGTGAACTTATAGAAAAAGGCCAGTTGCAAAAGGATTATCATGCTGCTGTAGATGCCTATAATGAGGCAGTGATTAATGGTATTGTTAAAATCGCTTCCAAGATGGGTATTTCAACAGTGCAATCATATCAGGGAGCTAAGATTTTTGAGGCAATAGGAATTAGTTCTGCTGTAATAGACAAATATTTTACAGGTACTATCAGCCGTATACAGGGGATTACCATAGAGGATATCCAGGCGGATGTGGATATGCAGCATTCAAAGGCATTTGATCCACTGGGGCTGGAGGCAGATGAGACATTGGATTCTAGAGGACAGCATAAGATGCGTTCCGGAGCAGAAGAGCATCTGTACAATCCGGCGACTATTCATTTGCTTCAGCTGTCTACCCGTACCGGAGATTATAATACTTTCAAAGAATATACAGCCCTTGTAAATCAGGAAGACAATGTGAGAAACCTCAGAGGACTGATTGATTTCAAATATCCGAAAAAGGCAATCAGTATTGATGAGGTAGAGTCAGTAGACTCTATTGTAAAAAGATTTAAGACAGGTGCAATGAGCTATGGTTCTATTTCCAAGGAAGCCCATGAGACTATGGCCATTGCTATGAATATGCTTCACGGCAAGTCCAACTCAGGCGAAGGTGGAGAAGAAGAATCGCGATTTGAAATCGGTGAAGATGGATACAATCGTTGCTCAGCAATAAAGCAAGTGGCATCAGGCCGTTTTGGAGTCACAAGCAAATACTTAGTGTCGGCAAAAGAGATACAGATCAAAATGGCACAGGGAGCTAAGCCTGGAGAGGGCGGACATTTGCCGGGTAAAAAAGTGTATCCTTGGATTGCAAAGACCAGATTGTCTACACCGGGAGTTGCCCTCATTTCACCACCTCCTCATCATGACATCTATTCTATCGAGGATTTGGCAGAACTTATCTACGATCTGAAAAATGCAAATAAGGATGCACGTATATCTGTAAAGCTTGTATCTGAGGCAGGTGTTGGAACTATTGCCAGTGGTGTGGCAAAGGCAGGGGCACAGGTAATTCTGATATCCGGTTATGACGGAGGTACTGGAGCTGCGCCTAAGTCATCTATACACAATGCCGGTCTGCCATGGGAACTGGGGCTTGCTGAGGCGCACCAGACCCTTACGATGAACGGTCTTAGAAATAAAGTGGTAATAGAGACTGATGGCAAGCTCATGAGCGGAAGGGATGTTGCAATAGCATGTGCCCTTGGAGCAGAGGAATTTGGTTTTGCAACAGCACCACTTGTAACCATGGGCTGCGTAATGATGCGTGTCTGCAATCTGGATACATGTCCTGTTGGAGTGGCTACTCAGAATCCTGAGCTCAGAAAACGTTTCAGAGGTAAGCCGGAGTATGTGGTTAATTTTATGCGCTTCATAGCAGAGGAGCTACGTGAATATATGGCAAAACTAGGAGTAAGAACCGTAGACGAGCTATGTGGCAGGACAGATCTTTTGCAGGTAAAGGATAATAGTAATAACCCGGCAAGTAATAAGGTGGATTTGTCTGCTATTCTTAATAATCCTTTTGCCGGCGAAAAGATATGCTATGAAAAAAAGAATATATATAATTTTGAGCTTGAAAAAACTGTGGACGAAAAGGTTCTTTTGAAGAAACTTATGCCGTCTATAGAAAGGAAGGAAAAGCAGTCTGTCGAGGTAGATATTACAAATACTGACAGATCCCTTGGTACACTCCTTGGTGCTCAACTTACCAGACATTTTGGGGAGACATTGGAAGAGGATAGCTACAAGGTTATTTGCCGTGGCGCAGGTGGCCAATCATTTGGAGCGTTTATTCCAAAAGGTCTGACCCTGGAATTGGAAGGGGATTCCAATGACTATTTCGGAAAGGGATTGTCAGGCGGCAAACTCGTGATTTATACACCTAAGGATGCTACTTATAAAGAGGATGAAAATATAATAGTGGGCAACGTGGCATTATATGGCGCTACCAGTGGAAAAGCTTTTATTAATGGTGTAGCCGGTGAGAGATTTGCTGTGCGTAATTCCGGTGCTACGGCTGTAGTGGAAGGCTGTGGTGATCATGGTTGCGAATATATGACAGGTGGTCGTGTGGTTGTGTTGGGACAGACAGGTAAGAACTTCGCGGCAGGTATGTCGGGCGGTATTGCATACGTACTTGATGAGGATGCCACTCTCTACAAAAAATTGAATAAATCTATGGTAAGCTTAGAGTCTGTTACGGATAAATATGATGTACTTGAATTAAAAGAAATAATAGCAGAACATGTGGCTCTTACCGGCTCAAAAAAGGGTAAAGAGATTTATGAGAATTTCAGGGAGTATCTGCCAAAATTTAAGCGGATAGTTCCGTTTGATTACAAAAAAATGATGATGACTATCGTGCAGATGGAGGAGAAAGGTCTTTCTTCAGAGCAGGCACAGATAGAGGCATTCAATTTATTGATGTCTAATAAAGTAGCACAGTAGTAGGAGGATAGAGATGGGAAAGCCAACGGGATTTTTAGAGTACGCACGTAAAGAGGCTCCTGCAATAAGTCCTCTGAAGCGTATCAACAATTTTAATGAGTTTCACACACCGCTTCCACGTGAGGATCAGATGAAGCAGGCAGCCAGATGCATGGAGTGCGGTGTACCATTTTGCCAATCCGGCATGACGATTAAAGGGATGACTTCCGGTTGTCCACTTAACAACCTGATTCCGGAATGGAATGAACTGGTATATCAAGGTAACTATGATATGGCATATAGACGTCTTCACAAGACAAGTAATTTTCCGGAATTTACCTGCAGGGTATGTCCGGCTCTCTGCGAGAAAGCATGTACTTGTGGACTTAATGGGGATGCTGTATCCACCAGAGAAAATGAGATGGCTATCATAGAATATGCTTATGCAAACGGTCTTGCAGATGCAAAACCTGTACAGGTGCGCACAGGCAAAAAAGTGGCTGTAATAGGCTCAGGTCCTTCAGGATTGGCTGTGGCGGATCAGCTTAATCACAGAGGGCATCTTGTGACTGTATATGAGCGCAATGACAAGGTAGGTGGATTGCTTCGCTACGGTATACCAAACATGAAGTTGGAGAAGCAGATTATCGACAGAAAAATCAAGATAATGGAGCAGGAAGGGGTTTGCTTTACCGTAAATGCGAATGTAGGAAAAGATATTAAAGCAAAGGATCTTCTGGCGCAGTATGATGCGGTAGTATTATGCTGTGGTTCCTCTAATCCAAGAGATATAGATGCAGTGGGACGTAAGGAGGCCAAAGGAGTCTATTTTGCCGTAGATTTTCTTACATCAACCACCAAATGTCTCTGGGCGAATGACATGAAGCTGATAGAAGGAGAGTATATATCTGCCAAAGGCAAGGATGTTATTATCATAGGCGGTGGTGATACAGGTAATGACTGTGTGGGCACATCGATACGTCACGGCTGTAAGTCTGTGACACAGCTTGAGATGATGCCAAAAGCTCCTGATGAGAGAGCAGAAAATAATCCATGGCCACAGTGGCCTCTCGTCTGCAAGACTGATTATGGTCAGCAGGAAGCTATTGCAAAGTTTGGGCATGATCCCCGTATCTATACCACTACAGTCAAAGAATTCAAGACTGATAAAAACGGTAACTTAAAGAGTGCTGTACTTATATCTTTGGAGTCAAAAGTAGATAAGAAAACCGGTCGTAAGATGATGGTGCCAGTGGCAGGAACCGAGAAAGAGGTGCCTTGTCAGCTTTGTTTGATTGCAGCAGGATTTTTAGGATCGGAGAAGTATGTGGTAGATGCATTTAAGGTGGATGTAGATGGACGTACAAATGTGGCAGGCAAGAACGAAAAAAGCTTTGCGACTTCTGTGGACAAGGTGTTTGCAGCAGGAGATATGCATACCGGACAATCGCTGGTAGTAAAAGCTATCAGACAGGGACGGGATTGTGCAAGAGAAGTAGATGAATATTTAATGGGTTATACAAACCTTTAAAAAAATTCAAAAAACTTCTTGACAAATATTTATCAAAATAATATTATCTTAGACAAATAAAATCAATGGAACGACAAAGGCGTCGTAGATTGCGTGTTAAACGCTTTCTGCGGCGCCTTTTTCTATGGGAAGGAAAAAGATATGTGTTCTATTATGGCGTTAAGCAAAAGCCATATTTCGTTGAAAGATTTCGAAGCTGCTTTTGCTAAAACAGTTTCACGAGGTCCGGATATGCAGCGGGTCATTACGGTGAATGACACAGTGCTTGGATTTCAAAGGCTTTCTATCATGGGTTTGACCGAGGCCGGTATGCAGCCCTTCGAACTGGAAGGAAATTATGTGATTTGCAACGGGGAGCTGTATGGTTTCAAGAAAGAAAGAGAAGAACTAAAAAAAGATGGATACAAATTTTTAAGTGACAGCGATTGTGAAATCATATTACCAATGTATCGTAAATACGGACTTAAAATGTTTGACAGGTTGGACGCAGAATTTGCGATGGTAATCTACGACAAGGAACTTGATGATTTGGTGGCGGCCAGAGATCCAATCGGAATCAGACCTCTCTTTTACGGATATGACAGTGAAGGCTCGATAATGTTTGCATCTGAGGCGAAAAATCTTGTAGGTCTGACAAATGAAGTAAGACCGTTTCCGCCGGGACATTATTATAAAGCAGGTGAGTTTGTTTGCTACAGAGATTTGGCAAAGCGTCAAAACTACAGAGAGGATGATGTAGAAAAAGCAGCCGCTATTATCAAAAAATTATTGGTGGCAGGAGTAGAAAAAAGGCTGGACGCAGATGCTCCTGTAGGCTTCCTTTTATCCGGTGGACTTGATTCATCCTTAGTATGTGCCATAGCACAAAAGATGATGGACAAACCTATCAAAACCTTTGCCATAGGAATGAATGAGGATGCGATAGATCTGAAATACGCAAAAGAGGTGGCTGACTATATCGGATCAGAGCATCACGAGATAATCATCAATAAGGAGATAGTTTTACAATCTCTAGAGGAAGTGATTGCCTCACTCGGTACTTATGATATTACAACCATAAGAGCCAGCATGGGAATGTATCTAATCTGCAAGGGTATCAAAAAGCAATTTCCTGAAGTAAGAGTTTTGCTGACAGGTGAGATATCAGATGAGATATTTGGATATAAATATACGGACTTTGCACCAAACGAAGAAGAATTTCAGCTGGAGGCAGAAAAGAGACTCAGAGAGCTTTACATGTATGATGTGCTGAGGGCAGACAGATGTATTTCGGTACATTCCATGGAGGCAAGAGTACCTTTTGGAGATTTGGCATTTGTAGACTATGTAATGTCACTTGATCCAAAGATAAAAATGAATACCTACAATAAAGGTAAGTATTTGCTACGACATGCTTTTGAGGGAGATGATTATTTACCACATGACATATTGTTCAGAGAAAAGGCTGCATTTTCAGATGCTGTAGGCCACTCGATGGTAGATTATTTAAAAGAATACGCAAATACGGTATATAGCGATGGAGATCTACAGGAGGCAAAACGTAAATACGAATTCGCTACACCTTTCACAAAGGAGTCATTGCTCTACAGAGATTTGTTTGAAAAATATTATCCGGGCCAAGCCAAAATGATTGTTGATTTTTGGATGCCAAACAAAACCTGGCCAGGGTGTGATGTAGATGATCCAAGCGCTAGAGTGCTTCGCAATTACGGTGCCTCGGGTGTATAGAATAAATAGATTTGCAATAGACACCAGAACAAGTTTTGAATAAATGAAATACTTGGATGTGTCTCATATATGAAGGAGGAAAAACATGAGTAAGGTAACAGAAATTTTTGGAAGCAAAGTTTTTAATGACGAAACCATGAAGGAACGTCTCCCTAAGGATGCCTACAAGGCCCTTAGAAATACTATTGAGGAGGGACGTCCCCTGGATAGAGATTTGGCAAATGTCATTGCTCATGCCATGAAAGAGTGGGCTATAGAGCTTGGAGCTACACATTTTACACATTGGTTCCAGCCAATGACCGGCGTGACAGCAGAAAAGCATGATTCCTTTATTCAGCCTGATGGCAATGGCAAAGTTATCATGACATTCTCAGGAAAAGAATTGGTAAAGGGTGAACCGGATGCTTCCAGCTTTCCATCAGGTGGACTTAGAGCCACATTCGAAGCCAGAGGTTATACAGCATGGGATCCAACAAGCCCTGTATTTGTAAAAGATGACACACTTTGTATTCCTACAGCTTTTTGTTCTTATTCAGGAGAGGCTCTTGATAAGAAGACTCCACTGCTTCGCTCTATGGAAGCCCTGGATAAACAGGCTGTTAGAGTGCTCAAGATGTTTGGCCGAGATGATGTAAAAAGAGTTATTACTACAGTAGGCCCGGAGCAGGAATACTTCTTGATTGATTCAGAAATGTTTAATAAGAGACCGGATTTGATATATACAGGCCGTACACTTTTTGGGGCAAAGCCTCCAAAAGGTCAGGAACTTGATGATCATTATTTTGGTACCATCAAGCCTCGTGTATCGGCATTCATGAAAGAGTTAGACGAGGAGTTGTGGAAACTTGGCATTCTCGCAAAGACGAAGCATAACGAGGTAGCTCCTGCACAGCATGAGTTGGCACCAATTTTCTCAACCACTAATATAGCAACTGATCACAACCAGCTTACTATGGAGATGATGAAGGTGGTGGCCAAACGCCATGGCATGACATGCTTATTACATGAGAAACCTTTTGCCGGAGTCAATGGTTCAGGTAAACACAACAACTGGTCTATTTCAACTGATACCGGGGTAAATCTCTTAGAACCGGGTGCTACTCCTTCCCAGAACACACAGTTCTTGCTGTTTTTGACAGCTGTTATCAAAGCTGTTGATGAGTATCAGGATTTGCTCCGTGTATCTGTTGCTTCAGCTGGAAATGACCATAGACTTGGTGCAAATGAAGCACCACCGGCTATTATTTCCATGTTCCTTGGAGATGAGCTTGAAGCCATAGTAGAGGCAATCATTGAAGGTACTGATTATACAGATATCAAAAAGAAAAAGATGAACATTGGTACATCTGTAGTTCCTAGTATTTCACAGGATACGACAGATAGAAACAGAACTTCTCCATTTGCATTTACAGGTAACAAGTTTGAGTTTAGATCCCTTGGTAGTGCGGCTTCTATTTCCGGACCAAATGTTATCTTAAATACAATTGTGGCAGAGGAACTTGATAAGTTTGCTTCAGAACTTGAAAAATCTGCAGACTTTGATAAAGCTCTTGATGAATTGATTAAGAGAGAACTTACGGCACATAAGAGAATCATTTTCAATGGCAACGGATACTCAGAGGAATGGGTAAAGGAGGCAGAAAAGAGAGGCCTTACAAATCTTAAGTCTACCGTTGATGCTCTTCCTGCATTTATCTCTGAGAAATCAATTGATGTATTTACAAAGCATTCAGTGTTTACAGAGCAGGAGCTTTACAGCCGTTATGATATACAGCTTGAAAACTATTATAAAGTAATAGATATCGAAGCTCATACAATGGATGCTATGGTCAAGAAAAATATCATGGCAGCTGCAAATGATTATCAGTATTCACTGGCTAAGACATTAAACGCTAAGGCAGCTACAGGATTAAATGTAGATTCTTCAGTAGAGAAGAAGCATCTCGAGAGAGCGGCTGAACTTACTACTCAGATGGATGACCGTTTGGTAAAACTTGAAGAGGATATCAAGAAGGGTGAGGAATTAACAGAGACATATGATCTTGCAAAATTCCATCATGATGTTATTTTTGCAGACATGAATGAATTACGTGAAGTGGTGGATGAGCTTGAGACAGTTGTCCCACACGACATTTGGCCATATCCAACATATGGGGAGATTTTATATTCTGTTAAATAACTAATAGATGCGGAAACAAGTTTAAAAAATATTTACATGTTGCACAAAGGCGTGCAGTTTGAAGTTTAAGACTTTAAGCTGCACGCTTTTCAATATTAAAAGTAGGAGGAAAATGATATGGAAGAGTACACAAGTATCTTATTTGGAGTATGGTTCCTGATAGGTGCTGCACTTGTTTTTTGGATGCAGGCCGGATTTGCAATGGTGGAGGCAGGTTTTACCAGAGCAAAAAATACAGGAAACATCATCATGAAAAATCTAATGGATTTTTGTATAGGCACGGTAATGTTTATCCTGTTGGGATACAGTCTTTTGTTGGGTGAGGATACATTATTTGGTTTGATTGGTAAACCGACTCTGGGGATTTTTACAAATTATGCGGACTTTGATTGGAGCAACTTTGTATTCAATCTGGTATTCTGCGCAACCACAGCTACTATCGTCAGCGGTGCTATGGCAGAACGTACCAAGTTCATCAGCTATTGCATATATTCAGGAGTTATTTCTCTGGTTATTTATCCAATCGAGGCACATTGGATATGGGGAGGCGGCTGGCTTTCAGCTCTAGGTTTTCACGATTTTGCAGGTTCATGCGCTATTCATATGGTAGGCGGTATATGTGCACTTATCGGCGCTAAGATTCTTGGACCTAGAATAGGTAAGTTTAGCCATGATAAAAATGGTAAGATTGTAAAAGTAAATGCATTCCCGGGACATAATATCGCTATTGGTGCACTTGGTGTATTTATCTTATGGTTTGGCTGGTATGGATTTAATGGTGCGGCAGCTACATCCATTGATCAGTTGGCATCTATTTTTGTAACAACTACAATTGCACCAGCTGTTGCTACTTGTACTACTATGGTTTACACATGGATAAGATATGGCAAGCCGGATGTATCTATGTCATTAAATGCTTCTTTAGCAGGACTTGTAGCTATTACAGCACCATGTGATGTGACGAATGCATTTGGAGCTATTTGTATAGGTGTTGTAGCAGGACTTCTTGTAGTATTTGGTGTATGGCTTTTAGATTATAAATTGCATGTGGATGACCCGGTAGGTGCGGTAGCAGTTCACATGATGAATGGTATCTGGGGCACGATTGCAGTAGGACTTTTTGCAACACCAAGTGCTCCGGACAGCGAGCTTACAGGTCTTTTCTATGGGGGAGGTTTTCATTTATTAGGAATACAGTTGTTGGGTGTGATTACTGTAGGCGCATGGGCAGCAGTAACTATCACAATTGCTTTTTCAGTCATCAAGGCAACTATAGGACTTAGAGCATCAGCAGAGGAAGAGATAGTAGGTCTTGACAGGACAGAGCATGGTCTTCCATCAGCTTACTCAGGATTCAACATGCTTGAAGATGATTTTGATACAGATGAATATGATGAGCAGACTGCTAGCCTCATTACAGAGACCTTGGAAAATGCAGGACTTGCCACACCGGATGAGGCAATCGAGGTATCTTATGCACCTAGCCAGATTACATCAGCAGGCAGACCTCGTATGACAAAGATCGAGATACTTTGCAAGGAACGTAATCTGGAAAAATTGAAAAATGCTTTGCTCAAGCTTGGCATAACAGGTATGACAGTATCTCATGTAATGGGATGTGGAGTGCAAAAGGGTGCGCCTGAGTATTATAGAGGTGTAGCTCTTGAGCCGTCATTACTTCCTAAAATCAGAGTGGACGTGGTGGTATGCAAAGTACCTGTAAAGGATGTCATCGAGACAGCAAAGAAGGTACTATATACGGGCCATATAGGTGACGGTAAGATATTTGTTTATGACGTTGAAAATGTTGTCAAGATTCGTACAGGCGAAGAAGATTTTGCTGCATTACAAGATGTAGAGTAATATATTAAAAATAAGGTTGTCGGTGCAGTTGCGCCGGCAGCTTTTTTACATTATAGTATAGCAGGACTATAAATAAGAACTTAAAAGAGGCAATACAATATGATTAAAAACAATAAACTAAAGGGCATTATATGTATTCTGTTAGCAGCAGTAGGATTTTCCTTTATGACTTTTTTTGTCAGAATATCCGGTGATTTGCCTACTATGCAAAAAGCTTTTTTTAGAAATTTTGTGGCGATGTTTGTAGCTATATTTGCTCTTGTAAAAGCAAAAGGAAATATAAAGGTGGAGAAAGAAAATCTGTTACCTCTTTTTTTTAGATGTTTTTTTGGAACTACCGGTTTAATTGCCAACTTTTATGCCATTGACAGATTGGGAATAGCAGATGCAAACATGTTGAATAAGCTATCACCTTTCTTTGCAATCATACTTTCTATTTTTATTTTAAAAGAGTATCCAAAAAGGGTAGACATCATAGCCACAATCATAGCTTTTATAGGAGCACTGTTTATTATAAGGCCTGCAGGTATTCCTACTGAGACTATTCCTGCATTGGCAGGATTATTTGGCGGGTTTGGCGCCGGAACGGCATATGTATTTGTTAGAAAGTTGGGACAGAATAAAGTAAAGACACCTGTAATTGTTTTCTATTTTTCAGCTTTTTCATGTCTGGTGACACTGCCATTTTTAATAAAGGATTTTGTGCCTATGACCATGAGTCAGTTTTTATGTCTCATTATGGCGGGAGTGTCAGCTTCTTTGGGGCAGTTTTCAATTACTACTGCTTACAAGTATGCTCCGGCCAAAGAGATATCGGTATTTGACTATACCCAGGTTGTGTTTGCCGCTCTGCTGGGGATATTCTTTTTGGACGAGGTGCCATCGGTACTTAGTGTAATAGGATATGTGCTTATCATAGGTGTGGCCGTCTACAGATGGTATATTAATCTAAAAAAAGAATAGTCGCTTATTCATCACGACTATTCTTGTAATCATTGCCAAACTGTTCCATTGAAGTAATGATGGGGCGCATGGACTCGCCAATCTCTGAGAGTGCATACTCCACACGAGGTGGTACCTCAGGATAGACGGTGCGGGTAATAAGACCATCTTCTTCCATGGAGCGTAAGCTATCAGTCAGTACCTTCTGGCTGATGCCATCCAGGCTATTTTTTAATTCGTTAAACCGCCAAGGGCGTACAAGCAGATTTCTCAGTATAAGGAGCTTCCATTTGCTGCCTATAAGAGAAACTGTAGTAGCTACCGGGCACTCTGGCAATTCATCTTTTGTCTTCATAAAATCTCCTTTCACAATAGTTTTAAAAAGTAACTAACATTCAATATGAAACTAATATAACATCATAATGAATATATGTCTAGTAGCTATTGCATATTTGCAAATCGCTCGATAGCCTTTGTGAAATTCTCAATTTCTTCCTCGTCGCCGCGGGCCACAGCGTCCTTTATGCAATGAGTGATATGGCCCTCCAGTACTACCTGACCTACTTTATTGAGAGCTGATTTTGCAGCATTAATCTGTGAAAGAACATCCTCGCAAGGCACATCTTCATCCACCATTCTGTCTATAGCATTGACCTGGCCGATGATTTTTTTAAGTCTTCTATGTAAATTGTCAGCATCCATACATTGTTTCAAAATATTTACCTCCGGATATTTGAATAGTAATTTTATGATACATGAGTTTTTTATTGATGACAAGCAATCGTAACTACTGTGATTTATCCAATGATATTACTACGATTGTGAGTTTTTTGTGAAATAAAATTTAATTCACAGATTTTTTGAAGTTACTATATATACTAGGTTTGGAACCTGTATTGACAAGCTGAGCGCTATTAATATAACAATTTATGACTGTGTAATTTGGAGGTTAATATGAATCATGAATTAGAAGTAAGGCATATGGCAGAAAAAAATCGTTTGGCAAAATACGCAGGTACAATTGTTGCCGCATTGGTTTTTATTTTTACCGCATTGGCCTGCGTGGGGCAGGGGACGAATACACTATTTGTAGTCAGGATGGCTATAGCCGTGATTGATATTATCGTGCTTCAGGTTATGGCCAAAATCATGGGCGGCAAATATGAGTATAAATTTGTCATCACGTTATCTATGGCAACTTTATTTGTTCTAACAGTATTCTATCCATCTGATAAGCATCTGTACCCATTGATGTATTTTATCATTATTATCGTTTTAATATATGGGGAAGCGAGTACAGTAAGAATAGGTTGTATCGTTGCAATTGTCAGTCTGGCACTTTCAAATATTATTGAGATTCGTCGGGGTAATAATACAGTCAATGAACTTGCTACAGAGGTTGGTTTGGCAGTATTTGCATGTGTTATCGCTGTTTTATATTGTAAGCAACAGCGTAGACAAAACGATGAAACGATGACTGCTATTAAAGAAGGTGTGAGCGCGCAGGAAAAAACCTCTTCAGATATTATAGATTTGGCTGAACAATTAAACGAAAAGTTTACGGAGGCGCGGGGTGTATCAGATAAGTTGAATGAATCAATGGAGGCTACACACTCTTCTGTAATGGAAATTGTCGAGGGCACGAAAAATACAGCCGAGGCTATCGAGGCACAGACTAATCGAACAGCCGAGATTCAGGAAAGCATTCAGAATGTCGGAGAGGAAGCTACTACAATCCAGGAAGTTTCCGGAAATGTTGAAGCTTCAGTTGCTGAGGGCGTAGAGCTTATAAATCAGCTCAAGGATCAGGCTGTGAAGGTTGCAAATATTAATATAGAGACAAAGAATACGACACAGGCTTTAAATGAGAGTATACAGGATGTACAGGCAATTACAGAGACAATTCTTGGAATATCAAGTCAAACTAATTTGCTTGCATTAAACGCATCAATAGAGGCGGCAAGAGCAGGCGAGGCAGGAAAAGGATTTGCGGTTGTTGCTGATGAAATCAGAGCTCTTTCAGAAAGTACACGTGAGGCAACAGAAGAAATTTCTCGTATTATTGAAAGACTTACCGAGGATGCCAAATCAGCAGCTGCAGCAATGGAAAAATCTGCAGATTATGCAAATCGTCAGAATGAATTAATAACAGACACCGGAGCAAAGCTTGATGCTATAAAGGATGGTGCAGACGAGCTGCATGAAGGTGTTCTACAGATAAAGGGTTCGGTTCAGGACGTAATCAATGCAAACCAGCATATTATGGATAATATAACAAATCTTTCAGCAACATCAGAGGAAGTTGCAGCATCTACAGATACAGTATTGGCAGTAAGTGATGCTGCTATGGATGCACTTGATGGAATGAATGGAGCGCTAGAAGTAATTGACAATATCGCAAAGAACATGGAAGAGGTTGCTGAAAAATAAATAAATGCTATCTTGATTTTAACACCACATAATCTTTGGATTATGTGGTGTTTGTTTTTGCCTTATAGAGAAATACAATAAAGTTAGATCATTTATAGATCAACTGCAGAAAATGAAATTCGAAGTGCATTTTATGCAATGGCCAAATAATAAAAAATATTTTTGATATATTAACATCAACAAGTAATCAATTTAGTGAAGGAGGAGAGAATATGTCTATTACGGCAAATGTATTGGAAAAGCTTGTTATGGTCGTAGACATCGTGGTTGCAGCCATTGCTGTTTGCATGATTGTGCTATTGATTGTAAATTGGAAGAAAAACGGTAAAGCGACAAAAAGGCGAAACATTATAAGAGGAGTTATAAGTTTCGTGTTGGCGGGAGTAGTTGTTGCGGGAAATATTGCATCAAATATTTATTCGTCATCCCTTAATTCTATTTTTACAAAGGCAGCAGAGCCGGATTCATCTATCACAAGTACAGAGGATGAGTGGAGAGGTCTTGCTACCGAGATAGCTGATGAAGGAATGGTATTGTTAAAAAACAAGAACAATACACTTCCACTTGAGTCAGGTACAAAGATAAATCTTTTGGGGTACGGGGCATGGAATCCTTTTTATAGTGGATCCGGTTCGGGAAGCGTAAGTGCATCTGATTCAGTATCAATCGAGGGTGCCTTGACAGCAGCAGGTTTTGAAATCAATCCTGCTTTGGCGGCAGCTCAGTCTATGTGGCCGGACAAACCTGAGGACACCAATCCATATGGATATAATGATGGCGATCTATTCTTCGGAGATGTGGATATCTCTAATTATTCAGGAGATATTTCTTTTGAAAACCAGGCTGCTTATAGTAATACAGGTGTTGTGGTTATCAGTAGAGCAGGTGGTGAAGGATATGATTTAACAGCATTAGAAAGTGATGATTATCTGGAACTGACAGATAATGAAAAAGATCTTCTTGCGTCAGCCAAAGCGTCTTTTGATAAGGTTATTGTCATTTTGAATATGGCAAATGCAATAGCACTTGATGAATTGTCATCATTTGATGTAGACGCCATCGTATGGACTGGATTGCCGGGGCCTTATGGATTTACATCACTTGGAAGTATTTTAAATGGTAGTGTCAATCCTTCGGGAAGTCTTCCGGATACCTGGGTATATGACAATGACAGCAATCCTGCCAATGAAAACTATGGTGACAATCTGGCATCCAATGGAAGCAGCCATTATGTAGATTATGTAGAAGGTATCTATGTGGGATACAAGTGGTATGAAACAGCTTATGCAGAAGGTGCTGTAATCACAAATACCAAGACAGGAGAAATATTTGATTTTAATGATTATGATAGTATAGTGGCTTATCCTTTTGGATACGGACTGTCATATACTACATTTTCTCAGGAGATAGTATCTGCTTCGGATGAGGTAACTGCACATGGCACACTCGAGTTTGAAATAAAGGTTACGAATACAGGGGATGTAGCAGGTAAGGATGCTGTACAGCTGTACGTATCCGCACCATATACTGACTATGACAAAAAGAATGGTGTTGAAAAATCGGCAGTTTCACTGTGTGCTATAGCAAAAACAGATGAGATAGGACCCGGCGAGTCACAAACTGTCACACTCACTGTAAATACAGAAGATATTGCTTCTTATGATTCATCATACAAAAACTCAGACGGAACATATGGCGCATACATGCTTGATGCAGGAGATTATGAATTTATATTAGGCGATAATTCACATGATGCTTATGACTCAGTAGTAGCCAGCCTTGAGAATGATTATTTCTACAGTGGCGATGACAAGAGAGAAAGTGATGATGTCCAGGCATCTAATCAATTTGATGATGCAACAAGAGGAGAATATTTATCTCGTCAAAATGCTTTTGAAAACTATGCAAGTGCTATGGCTTCAGTAACAGATGAACTTACTTCGACAGTATGGGAAGATGACTGGGAAAGTCTGTATGCTTCATATGATGATGAGATTACTTATGAATATGTAGAAGGCGTGGATTATGCTTCAGGTGGAAATCTTACCCTTGATGATGTAGCCGGACTTGATTATGACGACGAGAAGTGGGATAAGCTTATTTCACAGCTGACAATCAAAGAACTGGAGGATTTGGTGGCAATAGCAACATATCAGACACCTGCTATAGAAAGTATTGGAAAGGGCGCGACAAGTGATTCGGATGGACCTCTTGGTATTTCAAGTATGTTCAATCCTGATTTGAACTCAGTAGCATATCCATGTATTCCAATCCTTAGTGCCACCTTCAATGTGGATCTGGCAAAGAAGATGGGTGAGCTTGTTTCAGACCAGGCACATAATAAGGGATTGACAGGATGGTATGCACCTGCGATGGATACTCACAGAAGTGCATATTCCGGACGTAATTTTGAGTACTACTCAGAGGATGCTTATCTGGGCGCAGCAATGGGAAGTGCTTGTGTAAGTGGTGCAAGAGACAGGGGAATGATTGTTTATATTAAGCATTTTGCATTAAATGATCAGGATACCAACAGAGGCGGAGCAATTCATACATACAGCAATGAACAGGCAATTAGAGAGATATATCTCAAACCATTTGAGGCTTCTGTAAAAATCGGTGGAGCCAATGCAATTATGACCAGTATGAACTATGTGGGCAATGTATTTGCAGGTGGTAATGTGAATCTCATGGAGCATGTCCTTAGAGACGAATGGGGATTCAGAGGAAAGAGCCTTACAGATATGGATGAGGCAGGTGAAGGTGTGAAAGTAGATGCTTGCCTGCGTGCCGGAACAGATTGCTGGCTATCAATATATGGAATTACTTTTGATGATGATGTGACTAATGCCGATATCTATTACCTGCAAAGGGCAGCAAAAAATATATTGTATGCTGAGGCAAACAGCACAACTTATGAATCAGTAATTGTTAATTGGCAGGCATACCTCATGGTATTATACATCTTTTTGTGTGCAATCATAGTTGTACTTATTATCAAGATTGTACGGTCAAAAGGTGGCCAGGATGTTGTGATAGTTAGTAAAGAGGAATAATAATTGAAGCTTATAAATGATTTTGTAGAAAAAAATCCTAAGCTTTCAGAGTGGATAAGAGAGGGTGGACTCTTTGTAATTATTTGTAATCTGATTACAGTATTCAAGTATCTGATTTTGCAATTTTTACCAAAGTTGTTCACCGGACTTCCACTTGTGGATTTCGGTTTTCCGGGAATCACGTTGACGATGCTTGGGAAAAGTTTTAAATGGTACATAATTGGTTATGCAAAGGAGCAGGGAGGTCTTCCGTATTTTGTAGCATACATGATTGCCATGGTAATAGGTGAGGTGATTAATTTCTTCCTTCAGCGCAATATTACCTTTAGAAGCAAAGGGAATATTGCCTTTCAGGGATTGTGCTATATTATCGCATTTTGTGTGGTTACCTGCATAGTAAATTCTATCAATTGTATTTGGGTGGCAGTGGCACAGATGATAGTTCCGGATTGGATATACAATGTAGGTACCACGGTATTAAACGGAGGAATTTCCATGGTGATTTTCTTCTTTGTAAATAAAAAGATTTTCTAGAAGAGGTGTAGTTTTGAAGAACCAGTGTTTTAATCCATATTTACCAAGTTATGAATATATTCCTGACGGAGAACCTCATGTTTTTGGGAATAGAGTATATGTGTACGGTTCCCATGACAGATTTAATGCACCTATATTTTGTGTGAATGATTATATTTGTTATTCAGCACCCATTGATGATTTGTCAGATTGGAGATATGAGGGAGTAATCTATAAAAAAACACAGGATCCCAAAAACAAGCTTGGAATCAGATTGCTTTTTGCTCCGGATGTTTGTCAGGGAGAGGATGGCAGATATTATCTGTACTATGCATTTGATTTCATGGGAATAATAGGAGTGGCAGTTTGCAATGAGCCGGCAGGGAAGTATGAGTTTTACGGTTATGTGCATTATGCTGATGGTACTATCTGGGGAAGAAAAAAGGGTGATCAGTTTCCTTTTGATCCGGCTGTCCTTGTGGATGATGACAAAAAGGTATGGCTGTACTCCGGATTTTATACCAGTACGCCAGCTATTGTAACCGGATGTAAAAAACTTAAAAATGATGGCGGCACTGTGGTAGAACTGGAAAGCGACATGGTGACCATCAAGACTAATCCTAAGGTGATTTTTCCAAAGGAAGGGCCAGGCTCATTTGAAAACCATGAGTTTTTTGAGGCCAGCTCAATCAGGAAAGATGGCGATACCTATGTGTTTGTATATTCATCCAGACACAACCACGAATTATGCTATGCCACAAGCAAAAGACCGGACGGTGATTTTTCTTATGGCGGTACGCTTGTTAGTCAGGGAGACCTTTTTTTAGATGGCAATGAGGATGAGACAAAAGCAAAGAACTATCTGGGGAATACCCATGGGGGCATGCTAAATATAGGAAATGACTGGTATATCTTTTATCACAGACAGACCAATCAGCATTCTTATTCAAGACAGGCTTGTGCAGAAAAGCTATTGAGGACAGAAGAAGGTGTATATAAGCAGGCTGAAGTGACTAGCTGTGGGCTCAATGATGGACCTCTGATAGCAAAAGGCACCTATGAAGCAAGAATAGCATGCAATCTATGGAGCAAAGATGGTGTGGGCAGGTATGATGGAAGCGGCGTCAGGAGCAAACTCAAGGCACATCCATATTTTACTCAGACAGGTGGTGACCGTGAATCCGAAGGTGATCAGTATATTAAAAATATGAGGGATGGAGCTGTAGCCGGATTTAAGTATTTTGAGTTTAAGGATGTGGACAGAATATCTATAGAGGTGAGAGGCTCAGCCGGGACTATAGAGATATCTGTTGATGACAGATTGACTAATCTTATTGGCAAGGTGGACATTGCCCAAAAAGAAACATATACTGAATTTATAGCAGATGTTTCAAAAATAGAAGGGATTTATCCATTATATTTTAGGTACAGAGGAAATGGTGTGATAGATTTCAATTCATTTACTTTTAATTAATAATCGGAGACTATGTGCTATGCATATAGTCTCTTTTTAGGTGAGATTATGGATGTCAGGGTTGCTATTGTAGAAGATGAAGACATATGGGCGGATACTATATCAGATTATCTGAAGGTTTTTCAAAAGGATAATTGCGATTACAATTTTTCTGTAAAAAGATACAGGGACGGGGATGAAATTGTAGAGCATTATAATGGTGATTACGATCTGATTTTCATGGATATAGAGATGCAGTTTATGAACGGAATGAAGGCTGCTGAGATAATTCGCGCCAAGGATGATGCGGTGGAGATAATATTTGTGACCAATATGGCGAAGTACGCCATAGACGGATACAAAGTTAAAGCCATGGACTATGTCCTAAAACCGATGCAGTATACTACTTTTTCGGAGAGCTTAAAGCGTGTCCTCAAAGGCTTGGAGCAGAAGGAAGAAAAATTTATCTGCATCAATCAAAAGGATGGAGTAGAAAAAATCAGCATACCGCAAATACGATATATTGAGAGTCATGGGCATAGGTTGTCTTTTTATCTCCATGACAGGATTGTAGAGACTACTATCTACAGCATGAAGGAGATGGAAAAGTCCTTAGAGTCGGAAGGATTCAGCAGGTGTAATAGCGGATGCCTGGTGAATCTACGATATGTCAAGGGCTTTAAAAATGGCATGGTGACTATTGGTGATGAACAGATATCGGTGAGTAGAAGCAAGAGACAGGAATTTATGGAAGCACTGCTTTCAAGAATGTCATATTGATTTGTAGGAGTGAAAATGATTGCTATTGGTGATATTCCAAAATTATATACGGCTTTGGCAGAATGGTTTGCCTGTATTTTAATATTATTCATTCACAAGAATCACGCCACAGGTGGTAAAATTTCTAAAACAATTTTGACTTATAGCGTGTCACTGATATTACTTATTGGCATACAGTTTTTCTGCGGTCAGGTATCAGGGGGACTTTGGCTCCTTGGCATGCTTATCGCTCTGGTGGTTATGCTTGCAACAATCAAGATTGCACTTGATATTTCGGTTATAGATGCTCTCTACTATACGGCGGGAGCGTTTATGTGGGCGGAGTTTGTGGCATCTTTAGAGTGGCAGCTTGAATCATTTTATATTTTAAAGGTGGCACATATAGAGATATTCAGGCTGTGTATTTTTCTTGTGATATACGGGCTTGCTTATTTGGCATTTTACATCTCGGAGCGATTAGTATGGAAGGATTTTTTTGAAAAATATTTCATTATAATATCTACAGGCGATATCTTACGAGTGTGGATTTCAGTACTTGTGTTTTTTTCTATAAGTAATCTCAGCTATGTTAGAATCGAGTCTCCTTTTTCCGGAACAAGTCTCACAGAGATTTTTAATATCAGGACACTCGTGGATCTGGCGGGAGTTATTATGATGGAGCTTTTTCATGTGCAAAAGGCAGAAAGTGATGGACGAAGAGAACTGGATGCCATCAAACAGACTCTGTATATGCAATACATGCAGTACAGACAATCCAGCGAAAATATGGAACTTATTAATCAAAAATATCACGATTTAAAACATCAGATACAGGTGATAAGAGCCGAGCAGGACAACGAAAAGAGAATGGATTATATTGATGATTTAGAGGAAAGCATCATTTTTTATGATTCTCAGATTGAGTCAGGCAATTATGTTCTTGATACGGTACTTACAGAAAAAAGCCGCAAGTGTCTCAAGCAAAATATCAATATGACTGTGGTGGCAGACGGAAGTCTTCTTGACTATATACACGTGATGGATATAGCCACTCTCTTTGGCAATGCCCTAGATAATGCTATCGAGCATGAAGTGATGATTTCTGATAAATCAGAGAGGATGATTCATGTGACGGTATCCAAGCATGATGAACTGATTCACGTAATAATAGAAAATAAATTTTCCGGAAGTCTGCGCAGTGACGGCAAAAGATTTCTCACAACAAAAAAGGATGAGCGTTTCCACGGCTACGGATTGAAAAGTATCAAATATACAGTAGAAAAGTATCAGGGGATCATGACTGCCGGGGTAGAGGATGGCTGGTTTAAGCTAAAGATTATATTGCCTATGGGAAATTAAAGTAGGGTCATAGGAGGATTACACTGCGCTGGTTACTTTTCTGTAACTGGGTAATAAAAAAGTGCGTACTTATTTTATTTTGGCATCTAACTATAATGAAAATAAAAGAAGGAGTGTTTTAAGATGAGTTTTAGAAAAATCATTCCGTTTAAGAAAGATTATGGAGAAATGCCAAACGGATACAGAGATTCAATAGAAAGAGGTATTGCAGCAGTGAGATATTTTAGCCCTGGAGTGTCTTATGGTAGAGGTACTTTAGAAGAACAATTGTCAGAGTTAAAATCTGAATTAGAAAATGCAGATGCCATAGTGATTGGCGCAGGGGCAGGATTGTCGACTTCTGCAGGATTTGTATATAATGGAGCGCGTTTCAAAAAGTATTTCTTTGATTTTGCTGAAAAATATGGATTTGATGACATGTATTCCGGTGGGTTCTATCCCTACCCCAAGCAGGAGATTTTCTGGGATTATTGGGCCCGATATATATATGTCAACAGATACATGGATACTCCAAAGGATACATACAAAAAGCTATATGAGTTGGTGAAAGATAAGGATTATTTTGTAATCACTACAAATGTAGACCACTGTTTTCAGAAAGCAGGTTTTGACAAAAAGAGGCTTTTTTATACCCAGGGAGACTACGGCCTCTTCCAAAGCATCAATCCTGATATCAGAAAGACATTTGATAACGAAGAATGGGTAATGCAGGCTATGGAGGCTCAGGGATTTATAAAAAATGAAAATGGAGTTTTTGAGGTACCTTACGATGGAAAGCTCAAAATGGAATTGCCTACAGAACTTATCCCTAAATGTCCTGAGGATGGCAGCTCAGTTACTACTAATCTGAGGGCTGATGACAGTTTCGTAGAAGATGAAGGATGGCATAGAGCATCAGGAGCTTATGCAGATTTTTTACGTAGACACGAGAATCTGCATGTGCTGTATCTGGAACTAGGAGTCGGAAGCAATACACCGGTGATTATCAAATATCCATTTTGGCAGATGACCTCTGCAAATGATAAGGCGGTATATGCATGCATAAACTATGGCGAAGCGTATTGCCCAAAGCAAATAGAGGAGCAAAGTATCTGTATAGATGCAGATATAGATGAGATAGTAGACAAACTTCTTTAGGAGGATGGCTATGACCCATGATGAAAAAAGAATATGGCTGATCGAACAGCTTATGGCAGAAGATGACTATTATCGTAATTACGATATTCCGACAGATGCTATAGAGCAAAAGAATTTTTTGCGAGCCCTGATGAACGTGCGAGAGCCAAATTCTATCAGCGACGAATTCTTAAAAATACAGGATGAATATATATCAGAGGAAAATGCAGCCGAAGGCTTTGTAGACATTAGCGAGCTTACGCCTGCCACGGGTAATTCACAGCTTTATCTCTGGCAGGGAGACATCACAAGGCTTAAGGTGGACGCTATTGTAAATGCTGCCAACTCACAGATGCTTGGATGTTTTCAACCGCTACATAATTGTATAGATAATTGCATCCATACGAAATCAGGCATTCAGCTTCGTCTGAAATGTAATCAGATAATGAAAGCCCAGGGGCATGCAGAACCTACAGGGAAGGCAAAGATTACTCCTGCATATAATCTTCCTTGCAAGTATGTTTTGCATACAGTAGGTCCAATTGTCAGTGGGTCGCTCACAAGAAAGCATGAAGAACTTTTGGCCTCATGCTACAGGTCGTGCCTTGATTTAGCAGCAGAAAGTGGAGTCGAATCCATTGCATTTTGTTGTATCTCCACAGGAGTATTCATGTTCCCAAACAAAAGAGCTGCTGAGATTGCTGTTGATACCGTTAAAGGGTGGTTGGCTGAGACAGGTAGCCAGATAAAGGTTGTATTTAATGTTTACAAGGATTTGGATTTAGAGATATATAGTGAATTATTGTATTAGAAGGCTTACTGGGATGATGAAGGTGACCATAACAGTAGGCAAGCTGGGAAAATGGGGGCTGTGAAGAAATGTAAAAAACACATATTAACCACACTAGAAAACCGCTTATTATGCTAAAATAAAACTGTTAGCAAGGCATAAAATGTCAAATAAATATATGTAGTGACAATATATGTCATTGTTAAGTGATACAATTTAAAGCATAAGTAGATATTGTTCTAGGAAGGGAAATATGGTGTTTGAAGATTTAAAAGGTGATAGAATCGCCCGAGTTCTGTCAATTTACACCAGGTTGCTTGATGGCGAAATAGTTAATAAGACCATAGTACCACAGAGCTCTATGAGATATTAAAGACAAGATTTGAGATATTTGTCCTTACTATCAAGAATTATAGTGATCAGAAAGCGGGGGATTGTTTTGCTTTTAAAACAGATGAGATACTTTGTATCTATAATAGACGAGAATAGCTTCACTGAGGCGGCGGAGAAGAATTATATTTCTCAATCTGCAATTTCTCAGGCTCTGAATTCACTTGAAAAAGAGCTGGGGGTAAAGCTGATAGAGAGGAAGAACCGCAGCTTTTCTGTGACACCTGCGGGAGAATATTTTTACCGTAAAAGCAAGGCACTTTTATCTGAGTTGGAAAATATTAGGGTAGAGACAGTGAGGCTTGGAAGTGATCAGGAGATGAATCTCCATATCGGATATATCAGTTTATATGCCGGTCCGGAACTGTCTGAAGCCATTGCTGAGTTTTCATCCATTTATCCTGAGGTCAATATATCCGTAAGGAGTGGAACACATGAAGAGCTCTATCATGGTCTTGTCTCCGGTGAGCTTGACATGGCATTGAATGATCAGCGCAGGGCTTTTTCAGATGATTATGTAAATATGGAGCTTAAGAATGCTGAGTGCATCATAGAGCTTTCAGAACGAAATAGATTGTCATTCAATGAAAGATTAGAAGTGGATGATCTGGCAAATTTATCATGTATTATTGTTTCATCCAAGGAGCAGCGTGATACCGAAGCAGAGTATTACAGAAACATCTTGGGGTTTAGCAGTGATTTTATCTTTGCCGAGTCTCAGGAGGAAGCAAGACTCATGGTTACAGGCAACAGGGGATTTCTTCCGGTAGAGGCTGTGGGTAAACTGCCGGAGGTATCCGGAGCGATAAAAAGGATTCCACTGTACAGAAAGAATCGTCGTGTAACGAGAAAATATTGTATCTTCTGGCAGGAAGTAAGAACCGGCTATTACATAGAGGAATTTGCGCGTATGCTACAAGCCAGGCTGATATGAGTATAAGCGTATCTGAGTCGTGCTTGCACGAACGAAGATACATTTTTGCTCATATTAATGTGGCGACAGCCGCGACCGAGATGAAGCGAAGCGAAATCGAGGTGCCTGGCATAGATGCCGCATAAGTTTAACTTATTAAAAACCGTCGAAAATCGAATTGATGATTTTTGATGGTTTTTTTATTATGAAGAAAACATGCAGATATAAGGAGCATTCCTAACAGAACTCGATGAAATACTGGATAAACTTGAGATGCCGGTATACGGTCAGAAAAGATAGGTGAGTATGATAAAACGTATTTTAGGAAAAGATTTAGAAGTATCTGCAATTGGTCTTGGATGTATGGGATTGTCCCAAAGCTATCCTCCGTTTCCCAAGAAAGAGGAGGAAATCAGATTCCTCCGCCGTGCAGTGGAGATGGGGCAGACCTTTTTTGATACTTCGGAAGCATATGCAGTGGGAGAAGCGGTAACAGAATTTGCCGAAAAACATTCTTTGGCGGCTGCACAGGTTGCCCTGGCATGGCTTCTGCATCAAAAATCGTTTATCGTTCCTATTCCTGGAACAAAAACAGAGAGCAGGCTTCAGGAAAATATGAGTGCTGCTTATGTAGATCTCTCTGACGAGGATTATAAGGAAGTTGACAGGATCATTGATGGACATACCGTCATTGGAGCAAGATATTCGGAAACGACAGAAAGACTGACGGACAGTGCAACATCTTCATCGACCGGGATTGAAGGTAGCATAAAAGAACTTAAGGAAACTTATCCTGATATGAACATCGCAGATGGTAAGAGAATATAAAGGAAGAGAGGTAAGCAGATAATGAAAAAGGATGTAATGATCGTAACCGGAGCAGGTCAGATTAGCATGGCGATTGCGCGCAGAACTGGGTTTGGCAAGAAGATAGTCCTTGGCGATAAAAATATGGATAATTGCAATGCCATTGCAAAGATTATGACAGATGCCGGATTTGATGTGGAAGCTTTTCAGATGGACCTTTCATCAAGGGAATCCATACTTGCAATGATCTCGAAGGCACAGGAATTTGGCGAAATCAAATATATGGTGAACGGAGCAGGAGTATCTCCGTCACAGGCTCCCATAGAGGCAATTCTTAAAGTGGATTTATATGGAACTGCGGTACTTATTGAAGAGGTCGGAAAGGTGATTGCAGAAGGCGGTGCAGGTATTACGATATCCAGTCAGTCGGGATGGCGTATGCCACAGCTATCGCCGGAGGAGGACAGACAGCTTGCAATGACACCGACAGAAAAACTGCTTGATCTTGATATCCTGAAGCGTGAGAATATCAAGGATGCCCTTCATGCTTATCAGATGGCAAAGCGCTGTAATGAAAAGCGTGTCATGTATGAATGTACACGCTGGGCTGAAAGAGGGGCAAGGCTTAATGACATTGCTCCCGGTATCATTGTGACGCCTCTTGCCATTGATGAATTCAATGGTCCGAGAGGTGACTTTTATAAGAACATGTTTGCCAAGTGTCCTGCGGGCAGGCCGGGGACGGCAGATGAAATGGCTACTATCGCAGAGTTTTTACTAAGTGACGCAGCTTCCTTTGTTACAGGTTCAACATTCCTTGCCGATGGAGGAGCAACGGCATCCTACTATTACGGATCTTTGCAGCCGGAAAAATAATTCGCATAAGTAATACTTATCAAAAACCGCCGAAAATCGAATTGTTGATTTCCGGTGGTTTTTCTATACTGACCATAAAGGTGGTGACAAGAGATGGAAGATAAGGAATTGATTATAAATGTTTATAAAAAGATGTACGAAGGAATGATTAAAAAGGATGAGAAAATCTTGGACGAGGTATTGGATGATTCCTTTGTGCTTGTTCATATGACTGGGATGAGACAGTCAAAGGATTCTTTTATAAAAGCTGTTATGAACGGGACGCTGAACTATTT
>FLNY01004848.1_pt1 | contig 28480 bp, 30 predicted proteins | sample 1140381 | NCBI WGS metagenome assembly FLNY01 (sample SAMEA3878172, study PRJEB12797) | bioreactor metagenome | biome: Moose rumen | place: Sweden | collected 2011-10 | reverse complement strand
TAATTGCCGAATGTGTTGGAATAGCAGTTATTGCCGAATGTGTTGAAATAGCAGTAATTGCCGAATGTGTTGGAAGAGCAGTTATTGCCGAATGTGTTGAAATAGCAGAAATTGCCGAATGTGTTGGAAGAGCAGTTATTGCCGAATGTGTTGGAGAAAATTCTTGCGCCTGTCAGCTTGTTGCGATAATTCTCACTGTTTACCGCCGTATTGCCGAATACGACATTGTTCAGCCCCTGCTTCTGTTTGTAATAGTACGGGGCGATTTCGTTGCCGTAACAATACTTGCTCCATTCCGTGCCGCTCTTGCTTGCGTACTTGTTGAGCGAGTAATCCGCGCCGTTGTAGTCGAATGTGAACCTGAAAACGGTGTCGGCCGTGTCTATCGTGTAGCCCGACGGGTAAAGCGCGCCTGTCGCGCTGGCGGGGTTCTCCGATGAGCGCATGCCGTAATAGCCGCTCACCAAGTCATCGGGTTTTGTCGCCGTTGTTTTCGCCGTGATTTTGTATCGCTTGAACTGGATGTTCTTGAAGTCATAGGGCAAGGCGTTCTCAAATTCGTCCGTCATCTGATAGATTACGCCCTTTCCGTTTACGGAATCCGCCCATGCGAAGCGGTCTGTGTCATTGTCAAGGCAGTATTTGAGTTTCCAGGCCTGCAATTTTGAATCGGCGAAATAGGTATCGCCCGCATGAATCGCCGCACGGGCGTTCTCATTAAGCACGCTCCCGCTGTCAGCCGTCACGATTATGTCGAATGCGTGGCCCGCGCTCTGTGTCTCGGGCTGTACGGTTGTGGTTACATAGTCGGTGATTCGGTACTGCTGTCCGGGCGTGAGGAGTCCGCCGTCACGGGCGGTTTTTAAGTCTGCCCAGGTAACGGAAATTTGAGAGGATCCACCGCCACCGCTTGCGGCCGCCTCATTGATTGCCGATACAAGGTTTGTTTTTGATACTGTCGTAAGGTCTGAGAGGTCTCCCGTAACTGTCTCTCGCTCGCTTACCTCTGCGCTGATTGCCTCTGAAAGACCGTTAATCTGTGTCTGAATTGGGCTTGTAACGCCTGAGAGGTGGTCAAGCTCAGACGCGCTTACGGAAGAGGCTGCTACTTTTCCGTTTGAGTCCGAGACAAGGGCTTTGCTTGCGCTCAGGTCTGTGCCGGTGATTGAGGTTGCGGCGCCCGTGATTTCGGACTGGAGCCCGCTGATCAAGTCAGCCACGCTGAATTCTACGGTTGAGCCGTCCTTTAGCGCCAGAATTACTTTTTTGCTTGTAGGATCGTAAGAACCGCTCACGACAACGCTTTCAAGGGGAAGGTCGATTGTCTGGGCGCTTCCAAGATTTGACCCGTTCACGTCTTTTGCCTGCAATGTGATTACGAATGTCGATGAGTCCATTGAAAGCGTGAACGAGCCTACGCTCTCAGCCTTTGCGGCTTTTGTGTCAGTTATGCCCGTTACGAAAGCCTTGTCTGCGAGCTGATTTAAGTCTGAGGCCGCTGCGGGGATTTTTACTGTAATTGTGTCAATGCTGCCCTGCAAAGCCGTATCGGCATTTGCGCGGGCCGTCACTTCTGCTGAAAGGTCAGCCGCCACTCCTGAAAGCAAGGTTCTTGCCTTTACTTTTTTACTTTCTTCGGAAGAATCCTCCGCAAGAAGATACGTTTCTGCCGGAACATAGCCCGATGCGTCCAGTTCAGTCAATTCTTTTAATCTTGCCATACCTATACAGTCATTTTTCAGAAAAAAGAGTTGTTAAGGAAATCTTAACAACTCAAAAATAATTACTGCTTGTTCAGGGCACAATCAATCAGGTATCTGCTGATAGATTGACCAGCATTTTCAGCCTTTTGTTTTATAGCCTCATATTCAGAAAGTTTTGAGGCTACTGAAAACTTTTTTACAGGGTCGCTGCTTTTGGGTCTCCCAGCTCCAGGTCGTTTTCCGCCTGAATTTTTTCTTGCACCGCCCCAAGCCTTTTCTGATGTGTTTATAATATCCTCCCTGCCAGTTGTAATACTTTCAGACCGATACTGACAACTGAAAGAATAATGCTCACACACAATAAGATGATTATTATCTTTGTGTCCTTGTCTTTCATTTGACTTTCCCCCATTCGTATGGTATAAAAGAAAGCAAGGGATTTTATATCCCCCGCTTTTTTGAGATTATTCTGAAACCCTGTCAAGAATTTTCAGAACCACATCAAGGACTTTGTCTGTAATCTGCAATATTATCAGTATAAGTCCGGCTAAAACCGCCCACCAGCTGAGCGGTTTTTTCTTTTGGCGTTTGCGTTTCATTGCAACTCCTTATACTTATAATATAAAACATCTTGCTGATTTTATCAATACCTTTTTCAGAAAAAGGGGCATTATTAAAGGTTAATTATATAACAGTATGCCTCTTTCGTTGTTTTAAAAGTTACTAAGGTATGTTTATATGTAAACGGCTCACTTCCATAATTTTTTGTTTTTGTACCTAATGTAATATTATTATTAAATATTGTTTTACTTATTTGAGAGCTAGTTACCAAAGGTAAAGTTGGAAATATCGTAAATTCTCCGTTTATTGTAGTATCCGCCACTCCGTGTATAATTATTTTAAATGCATTCCAATAATCAAAATAGTATTCGGTATTTGGCTCTAACTGATGATATTCACCTATAGCACAATTCACACGACCTTTATTCTGTCCTTCTCCTCCAGCAGTAAGTGTGCCTTCTACCGTTAAATTTTTGATAACACCGCTTGTAGCATTTATCTTTCCGTTGAACTCGCCGTTGTTGAATTTCGCGTTTCCCTCGTAGTCAATCTGCCAGCCCGTGCCTTCATCCTCGTCGTAGTTCTCGCTTTGGATTACTCCACCGTTCCCGTCCGAGTCCTTGTGAAGCTCTATGGCACTTGCCGAGAGTTTTTCAATAAATGCCTTGCTGGCGACCAAGAGTTTTGCGAATACCGTTGAGAAATATCCGTCAGAAGTTGAAGAAGACATGACAGACATAATGTCAGGGAGTGCCGCCATCATCTCCATATAGCTTGCTGAAGTTTCCGTGAGAAGCTGCCATTCATAGCCGCCCGTGACCTTCGTGTACTTGTAGACTTTACCCGTCGAAAATCCAGTAATGTTTTTTGCAGCGAACCAGTCGCCTTCATTTGCGGATGCGGGAAGGCTTGTAAGGATTCCAAGATAACGCGGCGTTTTATCCGCTACGGCTTCCGCAGCGACAGTCTCCGCGACGGTCCGGGCAATGCCTTCTGCAATAGAATTTGTCTCTTCATAAGTCGGATAGACTTCTGGCACTTCCGAGGGCTTGACTCCTTCTATTGCCCGTCTTTCCGTTATCGTAACTTCATAATCCGGAATCTCGACAGAATCATAATCAAAAATCGCTTCGTTGTAGTCGTAGAGCTCAAGAGTGTAACCCTCAGAGCCGTTCGGCTTGATTGCCGTAATAGTAAATTCCCTTGAGACAGTATCCAGCTCATAGCCATAGGAAAGGACATCGCCCTTGTGCGGAATAACGGCGGCATCAAGGCTTATGGGTGTCGTAAAAAAGATTGAGTCTACCCGTTTTGTCTGATAGCGGGTGATTCCGGCTTCAAGCGCCGTCCCGTCCGAGAGTGTCAGGAATGAGCCGCTGAGAAGTGAGACCGGCTCATTCGTAACATAACTGAAAGCCTTTGAAACAATCCTGACATTTGTTCCGTCAGAAAGAGTTAATGCGCTTCCCTGAGTGAGGATTAAATCCTGCTCATAAACAGGAGCGCAGCTTCTCGCCAAAGGCGTGCAATAATCTTCGCCTACGCACTGGATGATTACGGAAAAGTTGTTTGAGTAGTCAATATCAACTGGTTCATAAAGGTCTACGCCCACAATCATATTTTCAGAATTGACGATAAGACCTTTTACAACGGCGCTTCCAAGACCGATTTTCAGGCTCGGGTGCTGAATCAGGATTTTTGAATAGAGGGTAAAGAAGATGCCCTCGTTCCCGACTTTTGCGGTCGCTTTTAATGGCCTTAATTTGTCATTTGCCATTATGTAATGAGCATGTCGCCGTGCCTGTGCCTCGTTCGTGATTCCGTCAAGACTCACTTCCCTTAAAACCGTATCTTCCGTAACTTCTGCATCAGTGTCATAGTATGCGGTAAAATCGTTTTCCTGAAAATCTGAATTACTGTCTACAAAAGTGCATTTTATGCCGTCAACATCAAGAGATACAGTTTTTTCATATTCAAAAGATATAAGGTTTTGCTCGTTGAAAAGCGCGACAAGGTTTTCTTTTTCTTTGTCGATTGCGACAGAGATTTTACCGTAAATGTTCTGGTAAAGGGCGGCATGGCAGACAGTAAGAATTCCCTCGATGACATCCGCTTTTTTCGTTCCGCTGGTAAGGACTTTGTTTACCGTAATATCCTGCTCCTCACAGTATTGGTAAAGGTCCCCGAAAGACTCAGAATCGATTTCATTTTCAAAATCAATTTTAGATGCCGCATGGGTGTCACTTGTGAGAATTTCTATGAGCCAGCTCGCGGGGTTTGAGGTGATTTGCTTGTCGGAAAGGTTCCAGGACCAGGAGCCGTCATTCAGCGTTGGGACTGGCGCCAGGCCGTTTGTAATGACATTTATCTTTCCGATTTTCTCTTCATTTGTTGAGGTCGCTTTTATGTGGATTCCTATAAGCGTAGATTTAGCCGCCTCTGTCTCCCCGATAACCCTTTCCGCAACCAGCGAGCCTGCTTCTGCTGATTTTTCAGTATCGTAGCAATGCGAGTGAATATATTCGACATAGCAGTCTGATACCTCCGTATTTCCTGACAAGGCATTGGTAGGACAAGAGAGCCTTAATGTTATCGGATATTGTCTCTGGTCGTAGGTGCCGGCAGAATTAAGCGTGAAGTTATCGGCAAAAGAAAACGCTTTCTTCGCCTCAAATCTCAGCTGCGAATTTTTATTGAATGAGAATGTATTTGAAAGAAATTCATTTTTTGTCGTTATGCTTTCCGTATAAGTTGCCGTGATGGTAACCGTCCACCTGTAAACTTTATTGTTTTTTGTTTTGTAAGCGGTAGACTTTTTGGTAGAATAAGAAAGAGTAGTCCTTGAGTCATTCAGGATGTCCTCACCGCTAACGAAAGCCCAGCGATTTTTGTTCTTATTGGCAGCTTCTTTAATCGAATTGGAACTTGTTTGAGAGGATGTTGCTGTATACCGATATGTCCCTGTATGGGTGACCGTTGCAGTTGTTTCTGTCGTCTGCCTGAACTGGAATTCTGTATCTTCCGTTAAGCCGTCCCCGACCCCGTACCATTGCGCCTGTGAGGTGTCCCCGCCCTCGGCAAGGATTTCGGCATAATCAGGGCTCCAGGCAGGGATGACCTTGACTTCCCTTGCCGACTTTGTTCCGCTGGAGTTCATTTGATAAAGGCCGTTGAACATAATGCAGACAGTACAGTCCATTGTGTTTTTTTCGAGGGTGTAATACAAATCCTCATAATCGTCCGCATCGGCTTTTTTGAGCTGGTCAGAGACTTCCTGCTCTACGATTTTTTGATTGAATTCCTCATTTTCAAAAGCCGCGCCGTCCTGTGCGATTTCGATATAAGAGTCCTCGCTTGCAAATTCTGAATTACTGTTAAAGTAATATTTCGGATTTGACGAACTGTTTTCTTGTGGCTGGGAATCAACGGGAAAAAGAGATGCGACTTTCACGTCATCGCAGGAAAGGGACTCTATGACCTGCTTTGCAAATCCGCCTTCAAGAACGATATTATAAAAAGAATCTGAGCCATAGTCTCCGGATATTGTGTGATACCCCCTTGAACTTCCGCCGCCGCCATTCAGGATGTATGGCGTAAAAAGATGCCGCCCGATTACGAAAGGCTGGGTTTTCCCCGTAGCTATAGAATTGCTCGCTCCTTTAAGGTAAGGAATATTCGTGACTGAATCATTTGAAATATTTTTCAGCTCTTCGATTTTTTTCTTTGCGGCCTGTGCCTCCTTGTTTGCCTGATAAGCCTTTACGCCGGCATAAACGGCCGTCCCAAGGGCTAAGACACCGAAAACTATAAGGGCGGTGGTGGTCGAGATTTTAGGAATCATTCTGATAATAACGATGTCCTTTGGCTGGATTATGTGATTCTCGTCGCTTTTGATTCCGTTCACGACAACGACATATTTAGTCCAGTCAGGAATCGGAACTGCCCTTTTTACGCTCAGTCCTTCCTGGGCTTCAATAATCACGTAAGAATCAGAAAAATCTTTGTATCGTAAAACCTGAACCATTTATTTAATCCTTAAATATTTTTTGTTTGAAAACGCGCTTATAGGGGAAACCCGGACTCCTGATGTCGTGGCGTGAATAACACATTCTTTTGAGAGAATGAAAGCGATATGGAGGTTGCCGTCAAAAGAACATTGAAGAAGGTCACCCCGCTTGATTTCCTCAAAAGGGATTTCTTCCACATTCAAATCTCTGTAGAAAAGACCGGTTTTGTCGTTGTCGATTTTCGGGGAATCATAGACAATATCTTTCAATGGCTTCCCGTTCCGGCGGCAACATTCAAGCACAAGGCCATAACAGTCTACGCCCTTTGTTTTCCCTACCCTGCCAAAGTCCTCATAAGGAAGGCTCAGCAAATCATCATATCTCATACATAAACAGTCATTTTTTAACTGTTTCCCCTGTTGTTCCTGGTATTCCAGATAAGGGCGGGGAAAGTCATATCAAGGCGCTCATCACGGTTAAAATTAAATGTGGCCGTGTTCCGGTTTACTTTGATTGTTCCGTTTTTATGCCTGAAGTGTTTCAGTTCCGTTATTGAGCCATCGGAGAGCATGCACCCGACAATTTCAAGCGTTATGCTCCGGCATAATTCCACGAGCTCTATCACTTGATTTCCGACGACTGAAATTTCTAAAGTCCCGCCGCCCGAAAGCCCGTATTCACTGGCATTTGGCGTATAATTAAAAGCCTCTGCCGTGTATTCGTTGCCCTTAAAAGAGCAGGACTGGGTGTCATTTATGAACCGCATCTCAATCGTTTTTGTTTCTCCGGAGGATTTATAAGAGCCATAAAGATGTATTAAGTAATGAAGTGAGTAAGTTCCGTCGTCAGAAAAAAGTTTTGAAAAAGCACTCATTTTATATTTCCTTGAAAGTCAAAGTTAAGACTTTTGGTCTCTGCCCCTCAATGCTGGGTTCTTCTGTCATTCTGTACTCTTTGCCTGTCGTGCCGCCTAAAAAGTCAGGAAGATAAACTGTCTCTGTGCGTGAAAGAAGCGTATCATTGTACCAGTCCCAGAAAGCCCTCTCTTCTGCCTTTGTGTTCAAATCCAGCTGAACAGAAAAGGCTATTTTTGGAGAGGAATTTTTGAGCCTGTATCTTTCCCGCCCGCTTTCAAATTGTGTTTTTATGACATTTTCCTCTGTTGCCCGTGTCATGCCATAGAATTTCATGTTTACATTTGCGCTCCATTCAACCGCCATTTTTTTTCTCCTATACATATCTTACGCCGTCAAGGTTCGCATTGGCAGCTTTAAGCTGGCTGTCATAAGCGCCCTCTGACAGTTGCTTTTTTACTGTCTCCCTGATAATAAATTCTATGCCATTAGGCGTGTTTTTTGAGACAACAGAAGCATTCCCCGCCGCATAGTTTTTTATAGTGACATTATTTGACACTCCCGCCTGTCGTCCTGGATTATTAAGTGTGTCGAACATCGCCTTCTGCTGTTTTGCATTCAGTATCATCTCGCCATTTCTCGCATGAATATAGGTGTTATCGCCGCCCATGCTGGCTCCCTGAAAACCGCCTACCACGCCGCCAGTAGCGTATGAAGGCGGGATAGGTTTGTTTGCAATGGCCGTTGCAAGCTGCACGGCTCCCAGCGCTCCAATCATAGCAGCCATAACCGGCCCCGCAACGGCGCCTCCTTCAGCAAGGGCTTTTACGGCCGCAAGGGCGGTTTGTGCCTGAATATTTAAAAGATTTGCGCTCCATTCCCACATCTGAGCCTTGTATTTTTTCTCATCAGCCTCATGCTGGATTTCTTCAAGTTTTTCATTATATTCCTCTTGCGTGATTTCTCCGTTCGCAAGTTGTTCTTCAAGTGCAGCTTGTTTCACGGTAGCTTCATTTTCTGCCTGAGTTTCTACGAGTTCGGTAATGCCTGACATAATATCCGCATACTTTCCCGCAAATTCGGATGCGATTTCAAATTTCTGCTCGTGGAGTGCTGCCCATGATTGAAGCTCATTTTCATTATTTCCGGCTCCGACCTCGGCCTCTTTGGCTTGTACCTCGTCGAGCAGCCCCGAAAGCTCGGCAATCTTTTCGTTGTAACGCTGCCATGCTTCCGTGCCTTGCTCCGTCGCATCCCGCAATTCCATTGTTTTTAAGATTGCGTTTCCGAGCTGTCCGGAAAGGGAAGTGTTGTCGACTTCGCTGAGGAATTCCCTTGTCTTTGCCTCCAAGTCTTCGATTTTCTTGTAAAAATCTTCCAGAGCTTTCTTGTCCGTCGATTTTTTCAGAGACTCCGCAACCGCGTTGTAATCGTTTTTCAAGTCGTTTAATCGCCGGTGAGCCGCCTCGTTCAGTGTCGCCTGTGACTCAGCATCAAGGTTTATAAGCTCCAGATACGAGCTTTCCTTTGCGTTCAGAATCTCCTGTTTCCAAGCCAGCTCATCCACGGACTGCCCCTCGGCTTCCTGAAGCTCGTATTTCTGATTGATTTTCTCAACTTGCTCATCGAGTTTTTTCTTGTTTTCGTCTATGAGCTTGTTCGTTGCCTGAATCGCCGTGGTGTTGTTTTCCGCCGCTTCCTGCGCCTTTGCGACTTCAAGCCGTTCCTGCGCTTGTCTGAGAAGCTCCTTGTTATCGGCGATTTGCCTTGCAAGGTAAGTTTTCGAGCCTGAGTAAAGGTTCTCGAACTCCTTGTTCATATCGTTATAAGCCGCTTTCGTGTCTTTCGCCTGCTCTTTCAGCTCTGCGACCCTCGCCCACCCCGTGCTTTCATAGTTTTCAAGGGCTAGTTCGGCGGCCTTGTATTTTTCCGTAGCCTCGGCTGTTTCTGTCGCCACTTCCTCGAAAACCCTCGCCTGCTCCTTATAATTCTGTGTGAGAATCGTTTCTTGTGCAATTTGCTCTTTCTTTAATTCCCCGTTTCGGATTGTGGAGTTTAAGGCAATCTCGGCGGCCGTTTTCCGGGCGTTGAGGGCTTCCCATTCTTTTTTATAAGACTTTTCAGACTCTTTCGCCTGTGCCTTTATCTCGTTCGTGTAGGCTTGCTGACCGTCGCTGACGGCTTTTAAGATGTCTTCCTGCCGCTTAATGGTGTCAGACAATGAATTCACGGTGCTTTCAAGGTTTTTCACGCCCGCCGAGTCGTCTTCGAGTGTCGCGATGAAGCCGAGCTTTTTCTTGAAAACATCGGCTTCATTCCCCGCCGATTTAATCTTGCTCGTTACGGTATCAAAGAAATTCGAGAGAATCTTCCCGGCCGTGTTCTGGATTGTGGCGAACCCGCTGCCCAGGACTTCCTTGAAATCCCCGAATGAGTTCTTGAACTGCTGCCAGCCGCCCGTCGTGTCCGATACAGTCTTTGCTATGCCCGAATACTGCTCTTTCATGATTTTGACGGCTTCCCCGTTCTTGAGCTGCTCTGTGGTGAGGGCTTTGACAGCCCCGTTCATCTGCCCGAGCCTTCCCGCGCTTCCCGAATAGGTTGCGTTGAGCTGTTTCACCGCCGTTTCAAGGCTCATCGCCCCGGAAGCGGAGATGTCAAGGCTTGCCGACATTATGTCCTGGATCTCATTCTGGGTCCTTCCGGCTGCCGCAAGCTGGGCCATCATTGGCAGAAGCTCCTCATCGCCTGTCGTTGATATTGACTGCAGCTGTCCCGCAAAGTCTTTGAGCTGCTGGACGGAATAGTCTGAGAGATAAGGGTTGTTCTTTGCCGCCGCCTCCAGCTGTTTTTCCGCCGCTACTTGTTTGTTGCTTGCCTCGATAGTGTCATTGATTGCGGCTCCAATATCTTTAAAAGCCTGAACCCCTACATTTAAAGCCTTATGAATATTCACAAAACTTGTTGAAAGTTTTGTTATTGGCGATTTTTCAATTTTTTTAGAAAATTTGTTTAGTGATAAAGTTAATTGATTGATTCCGTTTTCTGCATCCTTAGTATCAGCTTTAAACTTCATCGTAACATGTTTATCTTTTGCCATAACTTTTTCCTTGCATTTTTAGAAATTTATCCTATAATAATTTTTAGGAGGCGTTTATGCTCTTTATAATTACAGTCATTATTGCGGCGGCTATTGCATGGCATGAATTCAAAAAGAGTGGTTTAGAAGACTATGATGTTTCTTCTTCTACTGCCGCCCTATCTGACGATTGATGTTTACATTTTTATTTTTTGACATTTGATAAAACTCCCCTTATAATATAAATATGATTTTAGGAATTATTGCTTTAATAGTCATTGTTCTCGCTGTATTTGGTCCCTTAATCGGCGGAGCGGCTCTTATCTATAAAGGCTCTGATTCCTTGGATATTGATGATGTCCTGCTCGCAACCGATTAAATCCGCTATTTTTTTTGCCTGCCATTCGATTTTTCTTTATAATACAGTCATTTCTTTCACTTAAAAAAAAGAATTTGAATAATTTAAGCTCTGGTTATATAATTTTCCCCAAGAGGCTTAAACATGATTTTAACAGATAAAGATATACTAGCACTTGTCAACGAAAATAAACTTATAGTCGAAGGCTTTAAAAAGGAGCATTTAAAAGGCATTGCTTACGAGCTGACTATTGCAGGCGTTGTCTGCTCAGATGGAAAACTTGCTGCCTCCTATGACATTAAGCCTGGCGAAATTGTTTACATAAAATCTAATGAAAAAATTTCTGTTCCGAAGAATCTTGCAGGGAAAATAATCGAAAGGAATTCCCTCATGCGGCAAGGCTTAAAAGTTGACGGACCTTGCTATATTCCCGGACACGAGACATACTGTTTTCTTCGGGTTCAAAATCTTACGCAATCGAATTTCACTCTTACAAAAGACTTCGCTGCAGCACAAATAATGTTTGAGCAGCTTACTGGTGAACCCGATCAGACCTATGACAGACAGAGTAACGCATCATTCAGAGATGAGACGGATTACAGAGGATTGAGCCGTTATGCAGGGGAATATGAAAAGCTAACGAAACGGCTTGAAAGCGCGAAAGAAGATTTGGACTCAATAAAAGAAAAAATTTATACAAATGTTTTGACTCTTATGGGGGTTATCGTTGCAGTTTTCTCTCTTCTGACCGTGGATATAAAACTCATATCAGAAAAAACCGACATCAAGTCGATTGTTACGGCAAATCTTTCTCTGGCCGTCAGTATCTCCGTTCTTATGGGAATTATTCTTATATTCCTTAACAAGGCAAAAAATAAACTGTTTCTTGTCGGCTATATCATAATACTGGCTGTGTTGGTTGCCCTAATGTTTTTAACGGCATTGCTTTAGGACTAAACGCCCCATAATTTAATTTTTCAGCTGGGAATCAAAATCATCTATCGCTTTCTGCTCCTCTTCCGTAAGCTCTTCGGGAAGCTCCCACATTGCTTTTAGCTCCATCATCGCTTTCTTGTAGTCCGTCTTCTCGTTCGGGTTGTAGAGCCTGTAGCCTATGACCTCGTTGAACTTCGTGCCGTGCAGCCCGTCCATCAGCGCCCTGAACTTGTACCAGTGCAGCCGGGCCTCCGTCAAGTCAATCCCGTAAAGCTCGTAAAAGGCCGAGAAAATCAAGCCCGCGTCAAGCTCGTAATCATAAGCCCTCGTGCCGTCGCTTTCGTCCTGGACCTTTGGGAGCTCCTTCTTGTCTATGAAAAAATCCAGCAGGGCATTAAATCCCGCCGCCCTGTCCTGCGGTATCTCGGACTTATACAGAAAATCAAAATCGCCGAAAGAGGGCTTTTCTTTCAGCATCTGCGAGAACCTTATCCAATGCCTGAAATCTGTTTTTATGGCGAAAAACGCGCCGTCAACCTTTACGGCTTCGGGCGCGCCTGCCTTCGTGAGGCTCAGCATGGGCTAGTCTTCCTTGTAGAATGTATCTGCCGCCCATTCCGGGGCCTCTTCGCCAGCCACCGACACAAAGCCACCGTCCGCGTCTTTCGTGTAGTAGCCCGCATATTCGGTCGCCCAGTCCGCCGGCTCAGATGCCAGGAGAGAGAAAGATGGCAAGCCGCCTTCATTCTCATGGAAGGTAATCTCACCGTCTTTGATTTCGGCATAGCCTACTACCGGGGTGCCGTTCGCGTTCACGTCCACGTCAATGACAGTGCCGACCGTGTTGAAGTCGTTGACAACGATGGTAGAATTCCATTTCTGAGTGAAATACTTCTCAGTGCCGTTGACCGTCACTTTGTCGAAAAGATAGGCGAGAAGAAGCTCTTTCTGCGCGTCTGAGCCTGTGTAACGGTTTTTGTACAAATCGTAGAAAAGCTCAAAATCAGGCTCGCCCTTGTAAGTGGTGACTCCGTAAGAGACTCCCATCTTATAGGCGATAAGCTCAGTTGTCGGCTGCTCGTCCGAGATGTAGTCACGGTCCTCCGTTGACGGATTCATGTTGATTGTGTTCTCGGTCGCTTTCTTAATCTGAACCCATTTGGGCTCAGCCGAACTTCCGCCGTTAAGGAAAGGGCGGATAAGGTGCTTTTTGATAAGCGTTGTTTTTGACATTGTTTTTTCTCCCTGTTAAATCTCGATGTCGTCCTCGGTCACGACCGACAAGCCGGTTTCAACCGCCGTCATTTGCTTCTCAACCGCTCCTGCATCGGTGAAAAAATCCCGGCGGCCTATATCTGCCCGCTCGACCCGCTGACCCAGCGACACATCATCTAAGACCGCGCGACGGAAAGCCTCGCCATACCTGCACATCTGGCGAACCAGTACATCTTGCGGATAACCTTTGCAAAGAAATGAGACCGTAAAATCCGAGCCGATTTTATAGGCTCCAATCTCCGATTCATCGTCTTCCTGACTTTCCGGAACGACAGCGCACACGACTTTTGCGCTGTAGCGGCTTAAATCCACCGCCCCGAAAACTATATTGCTCTCTTCAATCTCATTCATTGGCGTGGTCTCATCCGCCGATTCCGAGATATAGCCGTTTACCGTCTCCAGGATAAAAGCCTTTATGAAATTAAATATCTCTTCCATACCTATACAGTCATTTTTATCAGTTCCAATATTTGGCAAGTTCTTTGTCTATCAGTTTTTGGATTTCAGGCTCATAGTTGCCTTTCTCTACATAATCGTTGCCTTTCTGGACGAATCCCCTGGGCTTAATCCTGCCGTCGTTCGTGCCGTAGCTCAATGCCATTGCCTTGGGGAAAATGCTTTCCTCCCCGTTCAGTGCTTTCGGAAAGACATTTACCTCTGAGCCGTCTTTTTTGACTTTGTAGCGGTATGCCCTCAGAAGCTCCCCCGTGCGTTTCTGGGTAGTGGAGCGGATTTCTTTCTTTACCGTGGCGACGGCTCCCCGGGCAATTACGCCCAGCGTTTGCCGTGAGATAGAGGCAAGGCTTTTGGAAGTTCCGGAAAGAGCCGCCTGGGCTTCTGATATGTCCGCCTTGATACTGAAAAAAGCCATCAATAATCCGCCTTGACAAGTCTGTAATCTTTGAGGGTTTCCAGGAAGCGGTCAGGCTTGAAGCTCTGGAAAGTCCGCCCGCCCATATCGGCGAAGCTCTGCGAAGTGACCGCAAGATGTCCGCCCGCACTCTCCCACAAGAGGGAGGCTATCTGTAATGCCGCCGTCACGATTGGAGCCGGGACCGTCTCATATCCCGCCCTGTAGGTGACAGAATATTTCACTTTCGACCGGAAGAAAGAATCGTCGTCAAGGGCAATGTAATGCGTTCCTTTGACGATTTTTATAAGGGAAAGGTCAATGCTTTCCCCGTCGGCCGCAACGGCTGAAACTTCGGTTACGGGCTTTGCCTCCAGCGGGAAGAACTTAGAGCCGATTCCCCGCGCCTCCGTCGTGTATTCCCTGCTTTCCGGAGAGTAGCCCAGATAATCCTCGATGATTTTCTCAGCCGAATCACAGTAATTTTGCAGCATAGACTCATCATCAGAATATTTGTCTGAGAATGTCTCCAGGTCTTTCGTCGTTATATATGCCATTCCGTTTTCCCCTGCCTATACAGTCATTTTAAAAAAAAGAGCCGCCCCGAAATGGAGCGGCTAAATTCACTTGCTTTTAATGATTGTTTCTATTACGAACCTCGAGAGGGATTTCCCGGCAAGCTCTGCAAGCCTTTTCAGCTCATCTATTTCATCCGGGCTCCCCGATATGGCCGTTGTCTTGAAGATTGTTTTTCTTCCAAGCTCAGTGCCCTTGTTTGGGCTTCCTTTGGGACGTCCCCGACCTCGCTTTAATTCTTCTGACATTGCTCATCCTTTTTGTCATTCCTGTATTTTCTTCCAAAAATAACAGTCCCAATAACACAAGCAACAAATATTACCGCATATTTGATTAAATTTGACATAATCAGCACCCCGTATTATCATAAAGGAAAAGGCAAGCCAGATTGCTCTGACTTGCCACCGACTTATTTCTGATCTCTTCCGTTAAGCCATCTGTCGATGTAGTGTCCGACCACTACTCCCAGCATGGCGAAGAAGAAATCAGCCAACTTATCGGCCAAGTAAAGTAGTACTTCCTTCACTTTGGTCTCCTTGTCGGGCGTCCCCGACATCTTTATATTACTCCTTTTATATTATTTTGTCAATTACTTTTTAATAAAAATCAAATTCTTTCTGCACCGTCTTTTTCGGCCGTATCTGTTCCCACAAGTCTTTCTGATGTCCGGGGATGAAAAGTTTCTCGGTCGCCTTTTTTTCGCTGCCTGAACTTAATGTAACGCTCTTTTTGACTTGGGTAATGCAGATAAAATTATCAGGCATTGAGTATTCAGAGATAATCACGAGCTCTTTCTGTTTTCGTGTCCATTCGTAGAATTCTGAGTGATTGAATCCGCCTTCATATCCGTTGGTGCCCTTATATGGAATATCGCAATAGACAAGCGAATCGGGAAGAACCGGCACCGCCTTATAGTCGCCCCGTAATGGGGCGGCTGAAATCATTTGTCCTGTTGTTTTTTTTCTTCCGCGCACTTGTTTTTTATGAGCAGATCGGCAAGCCCCGCATCAAGCTCATACACCATGCTTTTCAGGAAGGTGCCCTCCGCGCGGCAAGCCACCTTCAGCATCTTGATTTTCTTTTTCTTTTGATTTTCTTTTGTGGCATCTGTCATAAAATCCTCCTAAAAATTATCAAAAAGCGTACCTTCTCAGATACGCTTTTATGGTCATGCCGCAAGGACAAGCCTTAATTCTTCACCGTCAGAAAGAGTTAAAGTCTGTCCGTTGCTCAGAATCAAGGCGGAGAGTCAGGACGCTTTTACTTTGATGCGGCTGAACGCCTCTGCAAGCACCGGCGCGCCGTCAGCGTACGCGATGCCCTTGAAACCAATCTGATTCTTCAGTGTGAAAAGCTCATACAGATTCTTGATTTCAATGTCCTCGACATAAGCCCACCAGTAATAGAGGAAGTCGCCGAGAACGGCGATGTAGTCCCCCGCCGCCTTTGATGTCGGAGCGTAAGCCGACTCAATGACAGGAAGACCGACGAGTCTGTCAGGCTCGCCGTCACGCAAGCCCGGCCGCCACAAATACTGGTCGTTCTTGTCTTTCAGCAAGAGGCAGTCAGTAAGGATTTCCGTTGACATAAGCCAGCGGGCGTTTCGGCGGTAAGCCGGCTTGAGGCTCATCTTTGCCTTTACCAGGTCATCGGCCGCAAGGCTCGCGCCTGCCGTGGTGACATCGCGGGATGTCGGTACGCCGTTTGCGCTGGCGGTAAATACGCCCAAAGGCTGCCCTGAGCCTGTTCCGACTGTGATTGCGTTCTCGAATGCCGCCACCATTTTTTCCGTGATTTTCTCACGGACAATCTGCTCGATTGGCAAAGCTGAGACTTTAACCAGCTTGTCGCTCAGCTTGATGAGCTTGACAAGGGTGTTCGGCGCAAGCTCCCTCAATGAGTAAGAGAGGGTGCTGTCGGCGGCAATGTCAGATGCCGGGACTTCTGCGGTCCAAGAGGCATCGCTTGCGTCAGCGGCCTCGTATGGCGCGCCCAGCGACTTAGCCTCTGAGAGCGGGAATTTTCTGACAAGGGAGTAAAGGGGGGATTCATCCTCAATTCCCTTGATGATCTCGGCCACATACTCCTGGGGCGAGAGCGCGCCGCCGCCAGCCCCTACTGAAATATCACGCTTCTCGCCCATAAGGTAAGCGCGGAATTCCTTCATCTTGTCGGAGACCTCGCCGCGTGTTTCTCCGTCGCCGCCGGCTTCCGGAAGGTTTTCAGAGAAGCCGTTGAGTATTGCCTCACGCTCTTCCTTTGCGATTTCCGCCGAGAGCTTTCTTACCTCAGCTTCTTTTTCTGAGAAAGCCTTGCTCTCCTCGTCCGTGAAAGCGCGGTTTTCTTTCTGGGCGGCCTCGTGCATCGCACGGAGCTCAGCCACGAGTTTTGCGCGCTGCTCTTTTTTGTTCATTGATTTTTCCTCTTTTAGATTGATTCAAATTCCAGAAGCGCAAGCTTGCGCTCACGCTCATCCGATTCGATCCTGGCACGCTTCTCGTTTTCTTCGGCTTTAAGTCGCTCCGCTTCGATTTCCGCGATGACTCCCTCGCAGTACTTTCTCGCCGAAATTTCGGTGCCGTCATTTGCAGGTAATGACACCGCCGAGACATCGTAGAGCTTGCCAATATCTGTTATGGTGCGGATAAAAACCCGCTTTCCGTTCTCATCCTTTATTCTTTCGAGCCTGTCGCCCCGTACCGTAAAGCCGAAAGACATCTTGTTTATCAAGCCCGCCCGGATATCCTCATAGAGGGAGCGGCTGTTTTCTGTGCTTGACAGGTCCGCCCGGATTTTAAGACCGTGTTCGTCCGAGACCATACCGAGAGTGTTGTTTGATGTCCTGGCAAAAACCCGCCCGCTGTGGTCGAACTGCATGATAACATCCGACATATCGCAGTTGTCAAAGGCGTGCGGGTCCACCTGCTCTTCAACACGGTACTCGTCAAACTCATAGAGCGTGTAGCGCTCGTTGTAAGTCGTGGCGTATCCTTCCACGATGCAGGATTTCTCATCCTTGTTTTCTGCCTCCGTCCTTTCCTCCGCCTTGAGCACCATCGCGCGGTACTGGCGGCCGGCGTTTATCTTCGCCGCGAGTTTCTCAATCTCCTCAGGCATTTCATTCCTCCTGCCTATACAGTCATTTTTCTATTCAGAATCCTCGTTTTCTTCTTCTGAATCTTGATTACTTTCTTCCTTATTATTCTTCTTATTTTGATTGTCAGAATCCGGAACGCTATCAGTATTTTTGTCGTCCATGCTCTCAATGTCCTCAATCGGCGACATATTGAGCTGTAGGAAGTGCTTGTCTCCGTATGGCTCCTCGATTTTCGGGAGGTTTTCCATTTCCCTGATTTCATTCAGCGTGTAGATTCCGTTGTTGAAGCCCTTGATATAGTTGTTGAAGCGGGTGTTTGAGTCCGCCCGGAGAATCGTGTTCGGGTCGAATTCGGCATAGCAGTCATCCTGCATCCATGAGGGAATGAGCCGGGAAAAATACTGATTCAAGAGAACCAGCCAGGGGGTGAGCGTCTGCTGCAGGAAGAATGTGTTCAGCTGCTCCATGTTGGTGAATTTCGCCGTGTCCTTGCCGAGCATGAAGAGAGGGACTTTGAAGATTTTCGCAATCTCTTTCTCCGTGAAAGCCCTGATTTCAATCAGCTGGCTTTCCGTGTTTCCGGCAAGGTTGAGCGGCTGGGCTGTAAGCCCCTTGTTCAGGATGACAGGCTTGTTCGCGTTCTCCCTGCCACCGTAAGTCTCCAGGAAGCGGGCTATAAGCTCATCGCTCTGCTCTTTCCCCCAGTTCGTGACCTCTTTCGGAACCGTGAGCATTATCTTTGAGTGTATTCCGCCGTCAAAATAGTCCGCCGTGTACTGGTCCAGCTCCAGCCCTGTCTTTGCCGTGTGGGTGGCATACTCTATGGGAGAGAAGCCCCTCAGCTTGTTGTAGCGTATTGCCGGAATATGAAGGATTGTATCCCTGTTGTATTTGTAAGATTTTCCGTTGACCGTGTAAACATAATAGATTTCGCCCTCATCCGTCTTCTTTATCTCAACCGTGGCCGGATCCAGGGCATAGAGGGCGGTCGGCTCATAGTTCCTGTCACGCTCTACAAAAATAAAAGCGTTTCCTTTCAGGAGAAGATGCAGGAGGATTTTCTTCTTGAAGATAAAGGGCGTGTCGTTCTCATTGGGCCTTTTCGCAAGCAGGAAGGAAAGGGCAAGGTCTGACGCCCGCTCCCGGCTCCCGTCCCTGTTCCGGTACACGTTGAAAGAGAGGGAAGCTACGGCATCGGCGATGATGTACACGCAGCTTGAAAGGGTGGTGTTCGCCAGCATCTCAGAGACGCTCATGTAAGGCGAATAGACGAAGAGCGAGCCGCCCGAATAATATCCCGCAGGAATTGTCTCAGAATCGTTTTTTACCCGCATTTTGGGGGCTTTGCGAAGTTCCAGTCCGAATAATCTCATACAAATACAGTCATTTTTAAAATAAAAACGCCCCGGTTTTTCGGGGCGGAAGGGAATCATTCGGAATTAAGATTATGTCCTGAGGGTGATGATTCTCGCGGTTGTCGGGTGTCCTTTTGCCACGCAAACAGAATCAGCGATAGAGTTGAACACAATCCGGCCGTTTTCGACTACGACCCAGTGTCCGTTTCCGTTGTAGTCAAAACGCACCGGCGCGGCCTCCCTGATTTCGTCAATGTCAGTGACATCTTTTTTCACGACATGCCATTTTTTGCCCGTGAAATGCTCAAGCAGGGCGGATGCATTGAGAACCGTGCACTCAGAGTCAAGCAGCCCCTTGTCAATCGCCGTTGAGACGTGCTTTATCATCTCGCCCTCCGTGTCGGGCATGATGCCCATGCAGTAGAGGTAGCACATGGCAAGGCATCCGTATTTGCCAATCATTAAGGCCCTTGTCTGCGGATTTTTCATTTTTTCACCTCATCTATTGATTTTTTAATGTATTCAAGGCTCGTGTTGATGTTCGAGATTGAAATAGTGAGATTCGTTATATTCTTGCTTATTTCGTCGATTGCCTGCTTGTTCGTCTGGCTGATTCCCTCAACCTTCTTGCCCAGGCCGTTTAGGTCTTTTTCAATATCCTCGATTTTTCCTGATTGCTTTGCCGCTTTCCAGATAAGGACCGCGACGGGAAGGAAAAAAATGACGACCTCAAAAAGGCTGTATAAAAGCTGTGACTTGTCCATGCCTATACAGTCATTTTTCTTATTTTAATCTCACAGAAAGGATTGTTTTTTTCATATTCGTTTTCAATGACAATTTTCCTGCATATAGTCCACGAGTCATCAGCAAGGATGCGCGCGTCTGTGAGGGTGTCGAGTATTGAGGAAAGAGAATTATCGCTGTCGCGCCGCCTCAAGTCCCCATGACAGAAGGTAACGTGAAGCTCCAGCGGCTCAGACAGCAATTCTTTTATTTTTTGCGAATTTCGCTGGAAAATAAGCTGGAAAAGGGCGTTTTCGTGCCATTTCTGATAGTTTTTAGATGGAATCGTCTTGCCGTTTTTCAGCGTTTGGCGGCTGTTTTTTTTAGCGGGAACTTCGCCCCGTAAAATGAAAGTATATTCCATGCAGATACAGTCATTTCAAGGAATTACGGTTTTCTTTCGGTCCTTCCATGCTCATAGATTCCGCTTTTATCCATGCAGCTTGTCTTTATGTTCTGGTACAGCCGCTGTCTGCTGAAAGAGATTCCGGCATTCTCGACAAAAGAGCCGAAAAGCTCTTTTTGCGCAAGCTGGATTTTCTCATCATCACCGCTGGTTTTATGCTCTGAATAGTGCTCCAGCATCGCAAGCGTTTTATGTCCTGTCTGTTCCTGCAAAAGTTTCTCGCTGACCTTATCCCGCATGTAAGAGGCGAAAAAGTGCCGCCAGGCATGGAAACAATATTTTTTTGCCTCCTGCTCTGAAAGCCCCACTTTTTCCAGCGCGGAATGAAGCGCGGATAAAAATCCCTTGTGCTCGGCGGGCTTGCCCGGAATGGTGGCGAAAAAAACAAAAGCCTCCATGCTCCTGTCAAACGGATTCCATTCCGCCAGCTCCAAAAGCCTTCTGGAAAGTTCCGGGAAAGGAAGCTGCACTATCCTTGGCTCCCCGTTTTTCGGGGATTTCAAGCCCTCCACATCGCTCCAGGAATGGTTTATATAAAGGCAGCCTTCGCCAAGGTCACACTTTCTCAACGCCCGGATTTCGCCAAGCCTGAGCCCCGTACACATCGCGAGCAGGTTGGCCAGCTTGTATCTCTCATCAGGCCATTCGACCGCAAACAAGGCGCTTACTATTTCAGGCGAAAGAATAGCGCGGGTTTTGTTCCTGACGGCAAAACCTGTAAGCCCCGCCGTTATGTCTTTTTCCAGAAGCTCGTTATTGCTCGCCCATCGCAAAGCCTGGGAACCGGCAAGCCATATCTGATTTTTAGAGGAGCTTCCGTTTTTCAAGCCCTGCAAATGTGCGAGAAAATCTTTTAAGTCCTGGCGCGTAATCTCGCCCAAAAGCCTGTCCTTAAAAAAGGGAATCCAATAAGAGTTGATATATCGGCAAGCCGTCATGCAGTGAGCCTTGCCGATTTTCTTACCCTGGCGCAATCGCTCATTTATGTACTCGGATTTTTCCCAGTCCCAGAAATCCCGGAAAAAATCAGCGGCCGGAATGTCGTTTTTTGCGCCTGCCCGGACATAGCTTTTCAGGATTCCCCGCCTCTTCAAAAGCTCCAGGATTTTCGGGGCTTCGCTTTCGGTTATCTCGGCTTTAGAAAGCTCGTGGAGAAAGGATTTTTCGGCCAGAGTTTTTTTCTTCTCTCCGTCGGGGATTTGCCCGGAAGAATACCATTGCCACGCTATTTTTACGGCCTCTTCATAATCTGATTCTTTGGTAGAGACCGCTGACATATAATTTCCGGCTGAGTCTTTAAAACGAACATAATAAAAACGGGAGTTTTTGCGCTTTAAAAGCGAAAAGGGGAGCTTATGGAATGCCATAGATACAGTTATCCTATGCTTTTTGCCGCATAAAAGTGAGTTAAGGAAGAGGATGTTACACTTTTATGTGACACTTTGAGAATTTTATGTAAGCATTCCGTTTGTGGAGGTCATGCACCTTGCGGTAAAACCTTACCTTACAAGGATTTAAAGGATTGGAGACGATCGGACTCGAACCGACCACCCTTTGATTGCGAACCAAATGCTCTACCAGATGAGCTACGCCCCCAAACGATGATAAACAGTTTATTTTATTTCAAAATTCCTGTCAACAACAAAAAAATTCACATGAGTCCTGCTCAGTTATGTTTTACGCTCTCATAAGCCTCTCTAAGCAGAGGCTTTATTATTCCATCACTGACGCTCTCGTCCATAATGATTGAAATCCAGCTTTTTTTGTTCATGTGGTAGGCTTCGAATATGCCTTTTTGCGCCAGAAGTTCTGCAAGGCGGCTTTTTTCTATCTTTATATTGAGAACTTCGATTTTTTCTTGGGAAGATGAAGCACGGTCTACCTTGTTGCGGGGAACCACTCCTGTAAGGGCGAACCACTTTCCGCTTTCTTTCCGCCTGTATGCCGCAAAGACCGGGAGCTTTTTCCATAAGAATTCAGGCTGGCTCCCAAAAGATTCCTTAATAAAAAGGCAGAGGCGGCGCATTTGTGCCGAGCGGAAAAAGAGATTCTGGCAGCACTTTTCACGGATGTCCTTCAGTGCGTCGGTAAAGGCCTCTTTGACTTCTGCGCTAAAGCCCCTTGCTCCAGGCCGTCTGAAATTGGTGTATTCCTCGCCTGTTGCCGTGTCGAAAATCTTTCCGCTAAAGCCGCCGTCATAAGAAAGGACAAGGCGCATGTCCGCGACAGGAAGGGGCTTTTCGTAGACGAGGACACCGTCCTTCTTTACAAAGCCGTATTCTAAAAGAGAAGATTCCTGAGTCTCGTAGTTTGCAAAAAATTCTTCTTCAATGAGCATAAAATCAGTCTAGCGGATTTTTATGGAATGAAAAAGATGACGGGGACACTTTTATCCTTGCATTTGACACGATGAGCAATTTACTTGATGAAAGAAAAATCAACATGACCTTTCCCTATTAAATATAGCGCCCCGTAACGCTTTCGGCACAGGCACGGATTTCTTCTGGCCTTCCAGAGGCGACAATCCGGCCGCCGTCTTTGCCGCCGCCGGGGCCCATGTCTACGATGTAGTCGGCAGAGCGGATTACATCAAGGTCGTGCTCGATAACGATGACCGTGGCGCCGTTTTCTATGAGGTGACGGAAAACTGAAAGCAGGGTGATGACATCCAGAGGGTGAAGGCCGATTGTGGGTTCGTCAAAGACAAAAATCGTGTCGCCCTGCCCCCGCCCCATCTCACTTGCAAGTTTGAGCCGCTGAGCCTCGCCGCCAGAAAGCCCCGGTGTTTCTTCGCCCAGCGTAAGGTAGCCCAGGCCGATGTCGTGAAGCACTTGCAGTCTGGAGCGCACAAGGGGAAGGTCGGAACATTCTTCAATCGCTTCGTCCACGCTCAGGCTCATGAGGGCCGGAAGGGAAATGCCGTCGCCCGCACCGCTGCCCCCCTTCTTCTTCCGCAAAATCCTGAAGGCTTCCTTTGAATAGCGGGAGCCTCGGCAGTCCTGGCAGGGAATGTCCACATCAGGCAAAAACTGAACATCCAGACTGATTTTTCCCGTGCCGTCGCAGGTAGGACAGCGAAGGCTTCCTGTGTTGTAAGAAAAATCCCCGGCCTTAAAGCCTTTTTCTTTTGCGAGGGGAGCGCGGGCATAGATTTTCCGCAGTTCATCGTGAATGTTTGCGTAAGTTGCCACCGTGGAGCGGATATTGATTCCGATGGGCGTGGCGTCAATCAGCTTGATTTGACCGATTCCCTCCGCCTGGATTTTCTTTACATGGCTCGGAAGCATCTTTTTCTCCAGCAGAGCCTGAAGTCCCGGAATCAGACTTTCCAGAATCATAGTGGTCTTTCCGCTGCCAGAAACTCCCGTCACCACAGAAAGGCGGCCTTTTGGAAAAGACACGGAAAGGGGATGAACCGTGTGGATGGAGTCGGTTTCCATGGAGATTGCGCCGAGAGAGAAGAGATTGTGGGATGAAGCAACTTCTGATGTATATTTTTTCTTTTCTGCAGATTCTGTTTTTAAAAACACCCCAATCCTGCTCGCAGGGTTAGCACACACATCCGCCACCGTGCCCTGGGCAATCACATTGCCGCCTTTGGCTCCGGCTTCAGGCCCCAGTTCCACAATCCAGTCGGCGTGGGAAAGGACTTGGGTGTCGTGGTCAACAAGAACTACTGTGTTTCCGTCGGCAATCAGGTCATCCATCACGCCGATAAGGCCTTCCAGGTTTGAGGGGTGAAGACCTATGCTGGGCTCGTCAAGCACATAGAGAACGCCTGTGGTACGGTTTCGCACGGCTCGGGCAAGTTGCATCCGCTGTCGCTCGCCGGTGCTCAAAGTTGAGGCGGCTCGGTCTAGGGAAATATAGGAAAGTCCCAGCTGAACAAGGCGGCGGGCGGTGTCGTTAAAAGACTCCACAATCCGTTCCGCCATGGGCCGCATTTCTTCGGGCAAAGATGACGGAACGGCGGCCACCCATTCAATCAGTTCGCTTAAAGTCATCTCGCAGGCTTTGTCCAAACTGATTCCCTGCAAAAGGGGAGCGCGGGCGGCATCAGAAAGTCTTGTGCCGTGACAGCATGGGCAGACTCCCTCGTGCAAAAATTTTTCCACCCGCTTCATGCCTTTTTCGTCCTTCACTTTTGAAAGGGCATTTTCCACCGTGTATGTGGCGTTAAAGTAGGTGAAGTCCATCTCTCCCGCAATGCCGGTGTTGGGATTGTGATAGAGAATGTGCTTTTTTTCAGCAGGGCCGTGAAAGACAATATCCCGCTCTTTTTCTGTCAGCTGGCAAAAAGGAACATCCGTTCGGACGCCCATCTCCCGGGCAATGTCTTTCATCAGAGACCACATCAAAGTCTGCCAAGGAAGAACCGCTCCCTCATCAATGGTAAGGGACTCGTCGGGAACAAGGGTGCTTTCATCCACCTTGCGGACAACTCCCGTTCCCTCACATTCCGGGCAGGCTCCACCAGAATTAAAGGCAAGGTCTTCCGCCCCAGGCCCGTAAAAATGCTCGCCACATTCTGGGCAGATAAGCTCCTGCTCGGCCGCAACCGCAAGAGATGGCTCAACATAATGTCCGTTGGGGCAGCGGTGACTTGCGAGCCTTGAATACATAAGTCGGAGCGAATTTAAAAGTTCCGTGGAAGTTCCAAAAGTGCTTCTGATTCCGGGAACGCCGGGCCGCTGATGCAGGGCAAGGGAGGCCGGAACATAGCGCACTTCGTCCACCTGAGCGCGGCTTGCTTCCGTCATTCGCCGTCTGGTGTAAGTGGAAAGAGATTCAAGATAACGGCGGCTTCCTTCCGCATACAAAACTCCCAGCGCAAGAGAAGATTTTCCGCTTCCCGAAACGCCCGCAATGCCGGTGATTTTGTGCAGGGGAATGTCCACATCGATATTCTTTAAGTTGTGAGCCCTTGCCCCACGAACCTGAATGTGGGTTGGAAGATTTTCTTTTATGGTGCCAGTCATGATGCGCTCCTTATCTTTAGGTGAACAGAATTTTCTCGTAGAAATAAAAAATACACAGATGTATTTTTTATTCCGGTAATCCCTTGCGTACTTCAAGAGCAGCTTTGTCTTTTGCGTTCAGGGAAGACACAGCCTTAAGCCCTGTTGCCTTTTCGTATTCCTCTTTTGCCGTGTTTGCGACTTTTCCGCCACGCACTGCAACATCCTTGTTTTCCTCAAAACCGCTCGGTTCTTCCTGCCTTGAAATTGAAGTGGCTGTTACCTCGGCAAGCATATTAAGAACAAGCTCAATGTTTGTCATATTGTCCCGAAGGTTTTCTTTCTTAAGCCCCTTCTTCTGCTTGTATTCTTTTACCGTCAAACCGCTCCAGGCTTTTGTCATCTCGTTAGTAAGGATTGCATAGTCAGATTCTTTTTCAATTCCCCTAGCCTTCCATTCATCGGTCAGCTCCTTGCGCATTTCGATTGTCTGTAATCTTTGATTTATCCAGCCTTCGGTGTAGCCCTTCGCACGATAGTATTCCGCCCCTCTGGCAATCGCCTTTTCCGGGTCAGCGTATTCTTCCAGACGGTCATTTCCCACCTGCGCCAGCCACATCTTAAAAGGCTCGGCTTTTGGTGACGGAATTGACTGAATCAGGCGGAGGATGTTTTTAGTGGAAAGCGTATCTGTTTTATACAGTTTACCGTCAGCGGCGGGCATTTTCAGTTCGTGACATTTTGTCACGACCTCGCTTCCTTCTGCTTTAAGCCTCTGCTTAAGTTTTCGCCAATATGCCCCCTTATCAATACCTTCAGATTCTGATAGAGCATAACAGACATCCACTACCGAAAAATACCAGTCTTCTTCCTCGTCATTCCAGACATAGCGGATTTTTTTGTTTTCAAAAAGTTTGAGTTTGTTTTGGGCGTGAGAATTTTCCATACCTTTTCTCCGTGAGTAAATGGATTTTCAGCGCCAGTCCAACCTCAGGCCTGAATTATGGTAAAGAAAATAAAAATGTCATTGCAAAACGGTCGCCGAGGTTCGCACATCATAAACCGTCAATCTATAAACCACGCGTACTAAAAAAGCAGATTAATTGTTGGAAACGGTCTTCCGCGCGGCAGACTTTACAAGCTAAATATAGTAAATTTTTCGGATAAAGGCAATCGTGATTTTTTTAATGATTTTTACCCGCATCCCCCGCTGGGTGGCAATGCCCTCTCTATACATCAGCCCACATTTTCATTATAATTCCTTTTACACAATTGCATAGCCAAAAGCCTGCAATAAGACAGTTCGAAACCCATCCTGTCTATAAACAAAACTAGGAGCAAAAAATTGAAAAAACTCATCCTTTGGGTCAAGGATACCCTTGAATGGCTCTTTGACCATCAAGACTGGAAGATGCTTCTGCGCTCGCTTCCAGCCGTCGTCGTCGCACTCTTTGTCGTTACGACAGTCACCATGAACCTTGCCGCAAACAAAATCGTCTGGAGCGGCTTAAAAATCGGAGAAAATTATTTCATCTCGATTACCGGCGGAGTCTTTCTGTCCTGGGCAGTTTTCTTAATTATGGATATGGTTACGAAGACCTTCGGGGCAAAGGCCGCCATCAAGCTCAACCTTTTTGGGGCTGCGGTGACCACCATTGCTATAGTCTTTTTGGGAATCATCGCTTCCGTGCCCTCGGAATTTCCCTTCCCCGGAGCAAGTTCCTCTTTTGACATAGTCTTCGGCTTTACGGGAAAAGGCGTTCAGCCCTGGCAGATTTTGATTTCTTCCACCATCGCCTATGTTATTTCGGGAACGGTGAATGCCATAGTGAATGTCCTTATCGGAAGCCTCTTCAAAAAAAATCCCGACGGAAAAGCCGCCTTTATTGCCCGCTCCTACATCAGCACCATGATTGGCCAGTTTGTGGACAATTTCATCTTTACCGCTTTGGCATTCAGCTTTTTCGCACACTATTACGGTCTTGTCACGATTACGGGCATGGCTACCATCGGCGCAGTCATCGAACTTTTTTCGGAAATAATTTTTTCGCCAGTTGCCTACCACAAATGCCGAAAGTGGCAGAAAGAAGGCGTGGGCCGGGATTATTTTGACTATTGCAAGAAGATGGAATTAAGCGACGACCCAGCCCGCTTTGAGTATAAATAGGAGGGGGGAAGTCTCCCCCCTAGGCCGCACTTCGTTGCGCCCTACCCCTCTCTGCGGGGCTCAAACGCCGCCCCGCAAGGCCCGGCTACAACATTCACCTTCAGGAGAAAACCATGAAACTTGAAACTCTTTCCGCCTGGGAAATCGGCTGTCTTGTAAACGAAAAAAAAATAAGCCCGACTCAGGTCGTAGAATATTTTCTGGACAGAATCGAAAAGCACAACAAAAAAGTAAATGCCTTTGTCTATGTAAAGAGCGACTACGCCCTAAAAAAAGCCCGTGAACTGGAAGAGCGGCTGTCTCGCGGCGAATACTGCGGAGAATTTGCGGGAGTGCCTTTTGGCCTAAAGGATTTTCTTCCCAACAAAAAAGGCTGGCAAAGCTCTCACGGAGGAGTTGCCTGCCTTGTGGCGGAAGACGAATGTGACTCAGTTTTCTGCGCCGCCATGGAAAAGGCGGGAGGCATTGCCATCGGAAAGACCAACGCCCCCGCCTACGGCTTCCGGGGAACCACGGACAACCTTATGTACGGCCCAACCTCCACCCCTTTTAACACAAAATACAACTCAGGGGGCTCCAGCGGAGGAAGTGCGGCTACCGTGGCTTCCGGCCTCGTTCCCATTGCCGAGGGAGGAGACGCAGGCGGCTCAATCCGCATTCCAGCCAACTTCTGCAATCTCTTTGGCTTTAAGGCCGGCGTGGGAACCATTCCTTCAGTCTGCCGTCCGGACGCCTGGAGCGCGACCCATCCTCTCTGTTTTAACGGAGCTCTTACAAAAAGCGTAAAGGATGCGGCGATTCTCTTAAACTACATGAGCTACGAGGACTTGCGTGACCCCTACAGTCTTCCCAAATGCCACGATTTTGCTAAAGAATTTGAAGCCAATCCCTGGAAAAAAGATTGTCAGCAGGGCGGAGCAAAAGCAAAAATCGCCTTTACCGAGGATTTCGGCCTTTTTGAAATTGAAGATGATGTGCGCTCTATCGTGCGAGAAGCCGCAAAAAGATTCTCAGATTTGGGTTTTTCCGTGGAAGAATACAAATTCAACTTTACTTCTAGCGCAGAGGAACTTGCAGAGCAGTGGTGCAAGGGAATCACCATTGACTGTGCCCTGGAGCTGAATCACTTAAAGGAAAAGGGAATCGACCTGCTCCGTGACCACCGCCAGGACTTTCCCGAAGAGTTTATCTATTGGAAGGGCGTTGTGGACGGTCTTGGAATTGAGGACATGTACCGCTTTAACCTGGCCCGCACCCAGATTCTTGACCAGTTTGAAAACGCCTTTACCGACTACGATTTTATCCTTTCGCCGGTGAGCTGCGTCTCCGCCATCGAAAACCGCTCCGACAAAAACACGAAAGGCCCCGAAACAATCAATGGCAAAAAGATTGAGAGCCTTATCGGCTGGACGCAAACCTTCCTTGCCAATTTTACCGGCAATCCCGCAGCCTCCCTCCCCGCAGGCTTTTCAAAGGAAGGTGTTCCCGTCGGCATTCAGGTGATTGCTCCCCGCC